>Ga0302326_10002929_pt1 | contig 40879 bp, 41 predicted proteins | sample Palsa_T0_3_FD_202264 | JGI IMG/M metagenome (GOLD analysis project Ga0302326, IMG submission 202264) | Peat permafrost microbial communities from Stordalen Mire near Abisko, Sweden - Palsa_T0_3 | ecosystem: Environmental > Terrestrial > Soil > Palsa > Peat permafrost | place: Sweden: Abisko... | reverse complement strand
CCGAGGACTGCTTCCAGGAGACGTTCATCGCGGCGCTGCGCGCCTATCCGCGCCTGCGCGCCGATTCGAACCTGCGCGCCTGGGTGCTGACGATCGCCCACCGCAAGGCTATGGACGCCCACCGCGGCCGCTCGCGGCGCGCGGTCCCGGTGGCCGACCCAGCGGCTGTCGATGCGCGCTCGGCGACTGCTCGGCCGGCGCACGATGAAGCCCTGTGGAATGCCGTCGGCGAGCTGCCGGCGCGCCAGCGCTCGGCGGTCGTGCTGCGCTACGTCGGCGATCTACCCCACCGTGACATCGCGGCTGCAATCGGCTGCTCGGAGGAGGCGGCCCGTCGTTCACTGCACGAGGGACTGACCAGATTAAGGAAGGTGGTGCCCGCATGAGTGGCTCAACCAACGAGACCGGCCCGATCGAGGACGCGCTGCGGCGCAGCGTGGGCCCGAGCGGCGGCCGGCGCCGCGACGCCGGCGCAGGCGAGCGGCAGGTGAGCGAGCGGCAGGCCGGCGACGCCGCCCGGCGGCTCGCCGCGCGCGTCGCCGCCGAGGGCCTGGCCGACGTGAGCTATGCGAGCGCGGACTCGCCCTTCGGGCCGCTGCTGGTTGCCACCACGAGGCGCGGCCTTGTGCGAGTGGCCTTTCCCGAGGAGGACGTCGACTCCGTGCTCGAAAGCCTGGCGCGGGGACTCTCGCCCAGGATCGTCGAGGCGCCCGCACCTCTGGACACGGTGCGGCGGGAGCTCGATGAGTATTTTCAGGGCCGCCGCCGCGATTTCGCGCTGGAGCTCGACTGGGCGCTGGTCGGGCGCTTCGGGCGCCGCGTGCTGAGGGTGACCTCCCAGATCCCCTACGGCGGCGTGCAGAGTTACGGCGAGGTCGCCGCCGACGCGGGCAGCCCCCGCGGCTCGCGCGCGGCCGGCAACGCCCTCGGCTCGAACCCGATCCCGATCGTCATACCCTGCCATCGCGTGCTGCGCAGCGGCGGCGCGCTGGGCGGCTACGGCGGGGGGGTCGAGCGCAAGCGCTGGCTGCTCGAGCTGGAGGGCGCGATCGCGGTCCGCCGGCAGGGCGAGCGCGTTGCCCGGCAACGCGCCCCGCGGCGGGACTGAAGTTCCTCACCGGCCGGCGGCGTCCAATCCTGGGGCCGGCCCGTGCTCGGTCAGTCAGCCGCTGTCGTGGCCGCCCGCTCGGTCGCGCTGGCGGGGGCCCACTGCGCCTCGGCCAGATCCCCGGCCGGCAGGCCCGCGGGCGTCGGCACCTCGGGCGTGTCGCGCAGGTACCACTCGGCGTCGAGCGCAGCCTCACAGCCCGATCCGGCGGCGGTGATCGCCTGGCGATAGGTGTGATCGACCAGGTCGCCCGCGGCGAACACGCCGGGGCGCTTTGTGCGGGTGGACTTGCCCTCGGTCGCCACATAGCCGTTCTCGTCGACGTCGATCTGCCCCCGCACGAGCTCCGACTGGGGCTCGTGACCGATCGCGATGAATGCCCCCGTCACGGGTATCTCGAGCTCCTCGCCGGTCTCGGTGTTCTTCAGCTCGGCGTGGCCCAGCGCGCCGTTCTCGCCGGCGACGAACTTCTCCACGGTGTAGGGCGTGAGCAGCTCGATGTTGTCCTGCGCGCGGGCCCGCTCGAGCATGATCTTGGATGCCCTGAAGTCCGCGCGGCGGTGCACGATGGTCACCTTGCTGGCGAACTTCGACAGGAAGATGGCCTCCTCCATCGCCGAGTCCCCGCCGCCCACGATCACCGTCTGGGCAGAGCGAAAGAACGCCGCGTCGCAGGTCGCGCAGTAGCTGACGCCTCGGCCGCCGAGCTCCATCTCGCCCGGCACGCACAGCTTCTTGTGCTCGGCGCCCATCGCCAGGATCACGGTTCGCGTGCGGTGCTCGGTGTCTCCGACCCAGACGCTGTGTACGCCGCCGGGCTCGCTTGAGAGCTGCACGCGGTCGGCCTGCTCGGTCAGCAGACGCGCGCCGAAGCGCTCCGCCTGGTCGCGGAACTTCTGCATCATGTCCGGCCCCATCACCCCGTCGGGGAATCCCGGGTAGTTCTCGACGTCGGTGGTCTGCTGCAGCAGCCCGCCCCACGCGAAGCCCTCGATCACCAGCGGGCTGAGATTGGCGCGCGCGGTGTACAGCGCGGCTGTGTATCCGGCGGGACCACTGCCGATCACGATCACGTTCTCGATGTCGCCCATCTCATCTCCAATTCTCGCCCCGGCTGCGTCCGCGGGGTCACTTTACTTAGTAAAGTATAGCGCCTGGGTCCCGCTTTTTATCACGAACCCTGGAGCGCCCCCGTCGCGCCCGCCGGGCCGGTCGATGCAGCCGGCTCACCGTGGGCTCCCGCGGTGGCGTGCACGCTCTGCTCGTCGCGCCAGCGGGACACCGTTCGGCGCAGCTGCAGGTAGGTGACGACGCCCAGCGGCGTTGGCAGCCAGAAGGAGATCGCGCGATAGGACAGCACCGCGAGCACCGCCAGTTTGAAGTCCACGCCGAACGCCGCGAGCGCGCCGATCATGCCTCCCTCGACACCTCCCAGCCCGCCGGGCAGCGGCAGCAGGTTGCCGAGGGTACCGACGAAGTAGGCCATCCAGATCACGGTGAACGGCGGCGGTGAACCGAACGCGTGGAACATCGCCCACAGCACCGACAGGTCAAAGCCCCACCATGCCAGAGCCCCCAGCAGACCGATTTCGCGGGAGCGGATCAGGGCGATCGCCGTGCGGATGCCGCTCGCCGCCAGCGCGGGCACCGTCACACCCCGGGCGACCCAGTGGGCGAGGCGGCCCGAACCGGACGCCCACCTGTTCAGACGTCGCTCGACGTCGCCCGGCAGCATCGCGACGCCCCCGGCCACACCCAGCGCCACCGCCGCCACGATGGCCGGCACGATCGTGATGGCGAAGGAGCCTCCCCCGGGAAACACGCCGACGCCGAGGCCGATGCCGTCGATCAAAAGCGAGCCCATGTAGACCGAGTAGAGCAGCGCCATGAAGGCGATCATTCGGCAGGCCACGAGCCGCGGCTCCATCCCCGAGCGCCGCAGCGCCCAGGCGGTCAGCGCCACGCCGCCCGCGCCGGCGGCCGCGAACAGGCGCGTGGCGGCCACGCCGGCCATGGTGATCTCATAGCTCTCCAGCCAGCCGATGCGGCCCGGCCCGCGTACGAACACCGCGCGGAACAGCACCACATAGCCGGCAAAGGACAGAAGCTCGAGCAGCACCCCGATCGCTATCCACCACTTGTCTCCGTGCTCGATGTGGTGCACCGCGGTGCCCACCCCGGCGAGGTTGGGCAATACGAAATACAGAAAGCCGACCCCGGCGAGAATGAACACCGCAAAGCCGATGGCGCGCCGCCGGGTGACGGTCACACGCGGCATCTCCTCCTCGGCCACGCCAATTCCCGATCCGCGGGCCATTCCCGCGCCAGCGGGGGTCACACGCGCCTCAGGCGCGGCCCGGCCGCTCATCGGCGCGCGCCCCTCGCCTGCGGGCCGGCGCGCGTCGCCGGCCAAACCGGGCCCATCGTCCAGCGGCACGGGCCCATGGTCGAGCGGCACGCGCCCGTCACCCACCGGCACGCGCCGGTCATCCACCGGCACGGGCCGATCGTCGACCGCCCGCCGCTGATCCCCCGGCTGGTGCGCTTCGCACGTCTCGTGCCGATCCTCCGGCGCCATCGTCTCGCAATCACTCCCCGTTCAGATCGCCTCGTGCGCCATCGCCTCCAGAGCCGCGACAGCGCGCCCGACACCCGCGAACACCGGTCGGGCGGGCCGCTCCAGCCGCCGCACAGCCGCCGCGAGCGCTGCCCCCGCGAGCAGATCGACCACGTAGTGCTCGCCGAGGTAGACGAGCGCGAACCCGAGCACGGTCGCGTAGGAGAAGCCGATCGCGCCCGCCACAGACCCCACCTCGGCTAGCAGGAGCGCAGCCATCACGGATGTGGCGAAGTGCAGCGAGGGCATCGCGGCCAGTGGGTTACCTCCGAACACACTGTAGAGCGAGCCCCAGCCGTCTCTCCAGAAATGCTCTCCGTACTCGACCATCATCCGTCGCACCTGCGGCTTGCCCGGAGCGCCGTCGGCGGCCGCCGAGACCGCGTACCAGGGCGGAGCGGTGGGCGCCAGCCAGTAGACGCTCGCACCGATGTCGAATACCGCATAGGTCATCACCGCCGCGCGCGGGAAGCGCTCGGGGCCGCGCGCCAGGATGTACAGCAGCGAGCCGTGGGGAACCATGAACCACATCCAGTGCGCCCATACCAGCCCGCGGTCAAGGACGCTCCATTCGGCGCCGTCGGGCCCAACTCGAGCCAGTGCGCGCTGCAGGCGCAGGGACGGTAGCTCGCCCAGGCCCAGCACCCGGTCGGCGACGATTGGGTAGCCGATGTGCACCCTGCGCTCCTGGGCAAGCGGATCGTCATGGGGCGCCTTGTAGGCGGCCACATAGGCCCACATCTGCAGGCCGCATGTGGCGAGGTCGCGCGCGGGCGAGCGGCGAGCGGCGACGCACAGGCCGAACGGGGCGGCGAACGCGGCCGCCTGCGCCACGATCGGGTGTGTGGGCACCCGCTTGCGCACGAGCGGCGCGGCGATTCCGGCGGCGACCACTCCCCAGGCGGCTCTTCTGAGGGCCCTCCCCATGCTCAACCGCCGCACTCAGCCGAAGTATATGCCGAGCTGCGGGCGCCGGCTCGGTCAGCGACCGTGACTCAGGGCCTCGGTCGACTGTGCCTGCACGTGGCGGGCGGCCGCCTGAACCAGGGCGCCGACGACCGGGCTCATCGCATCGGCCTCCGGGTGCCACTGGACGCCGAGCACGAACTGCCGGCCGGGGAGCTCGATCGCCTCCGGGAGATCGTCCATCAGCGCGGTGGCACTGATCTGCAGGCCCTCGCCCAGCCGGTCGACGCCCTGGTGATGGTGGGACTTGGTGGAATGGCGAGCCTCGCCCAGCGTTCGCATCGCAAGCGTGTCCTCGCCCACGTCAACCTCGTGGTCTGCGCCATCGAAGGAGCCCGGCACGCGGCGATGCTCCTGATGGCCGAGCCGCTCGGGCAGGTGCTGAAGCAGCGTCCCGCCGAGCGCGACGTTGATCAGCTGCATGCCGCGACAGATGCCGAGCACGGGCAGGTCGAGCTCGATCGCGCGCCGCGTGAGCGCGATCTCGAAGGCGTCCCGCTCGGCCACGGTGCCGACGGTCTCGGCGTGCGCGGGCTCGCCGTAGGAGAGCGGGTCGATGTCGGCTCCGCCCGCGAGCATCAGCCCGTCGATCAGCTCCAGCGCCTCGCCGGGGCGCTCGACCAGGCGAGGGTCCGGCGGCAGCAGCAGTGCGAGGCCGCCGGCACGTTGAACGGCATCGACGTAGCTGCGTGGCAACAGCAGAGCCGGCTGGTCCCACACGCTCCAGCGGGCCCGCTCCACGGCGGTGCAGATGCCGATGATGGGCCGCTTCATGCCCTACACCATAGGATCAACCCCGCCGGCAGGCCTCCAGCGCGCCGGCGCAGCACATCCACGGCCCGCTTACAGGAGAGGAGACCATGACAGCGTCCGACACCCAGCTTGAGACGGTCAACGTGCGCCTGGCCGACGGCTCTGCCACCGTCGAGCTGAATCGACCCGAGGTGCTGAACGCCTGGAACGGTCAGTTCGGGGCGGACCTGCTGGCGGCGTTGCGCGACCTCGCCGCCGACGATGCGGTTCGGGCGGTGATCATCACCGGTGCCGGCCGCGCCTTCTCGGCGGGCGCCGACCTGAAGGACATCGGCGGCAGCGTCAGCACGCCCGAGGGGCGCCCGGACGTCTACACGATGCTGACCGAGCGCTACCACCCGATCATGCATGCCATCCGCGAGATGCCGAAGCCCGTGGTCGCGGCCGTCAACGGCGCCGCCGCCGGCATCGGCTGCTCGCTGGCGTTGTGCTGCGATCTGATCGTGGCGGCCGAGAGCGCGTATTTCCTGCTCGCGTTCGTGAACATCGGGCTGGTGCCAGACGGCGGCTCCTCGGTGTTCGTGCCGGCGCGCGTGGGCATGGCGCGGGCGACCGAGATGGCGATGCTCGGCGAGCGGGTGCCGGCGGCGCGGGCGCTCGAGTGGGGTCTGATCAACCGGGTCGTCCCCGACGCGCAGCTGGCCGGCGAGGCGGCGGCGCTGGCCGGGAGACTGGCGGGCGGACCGACCCGCTCCTACGCGGGCACTAAGCGGCTGGTCAACAACTGGATGTATGCGCGCATGGCCGAGCAGCTCGAGCTGGAGGCGCGGATCCAGCAGGAGATGTCAGGCAACGAGGACTTCCTCGAGGGCGCGCTGGCGTTCGTGGAGAAGCGTCCCGCGCGCTTCGCCGGGAGGTGACGCACTCTCGTGGCAAAAGTCATCAAGCGCGTCCCGCCCGGGCCTGAATAGAATCCCCGCCTCCTTGGGCCACCTGTTCTCCTCAACGCTCGCGTTCTTCACGCCGTCGTCGGGTGCGTCGCCCAACGCGAAACAGATCGACAGCCTCTACAAGATCACGCTGTACGCCGCGCTCGTGATCTTCGTCCTGGTCGAGGGCGGCCTGGCCTACACGCTTGTCAGGTTCCGCGCGCGCAAGGGGGCGGTGGCTGCGCAGATACGCGGCAACACCCGCCTCGAGGTCGGCTGGACCGTCGCCGCGGCGGTGATCCTGGTGGGGCTCGCCGTGGTGACCTTCGCCAAGCTGTCCTCGATCCAGGACCCCTCGGACTCGGGCCCCGAAGGAGACAAGCTCGCCGGGGAAAGCGGGCTGCTGTACGCGAGCTCCGATCAGAAGCTGCCTCCCAACGGCAAATCGCTCAACATCACCGTGATCGGGCGCCAGTACATCTGGCAGTTCGTCTACCCCGGCGCAAACGAACCGGACGGCCTGGGCGCTCCCTACTCCTACGAGGAGATGGTTGTCCCCACCAACACCACCATCACCCTCGACATCGTCTCCGAGGACGTCGTGCACTCGTGGTGGGTCCCCGAACTGGGCGGAAAGTTCCAGGCCGTGCCCGGCTACCACAACTACACCTGGTTCAAGGTCTACAAGCCGGGCCTCTACCGCGGCCAGTGCGCCGTGCTGTGCGGGCGCGGGCACGCGCGCATGATCGCGACCGTCAAGGCGGTGCCACCGGCCCAGTTCGACGCGTGGCTGGCCTATCAGAAGCAGCTGATCGCCCAGGCCAACGCGGCCGCGCAGGTGGCGCGGGCCAAACTGAACGCCCAGACCGGCGCCGGACAGGTAGAAAACCCATAGCAAACCGAGGAGACCGGAGCACGCCATGGCCACCCAGCTAGCCCCCATCCCGCAGGTGAGCGCCCACAAGGTCGAGCGCGAGGCGACCGGCTGGGCGAGCTGGATCACGACCACCGATCACAAGCGCATCGGGATCATGTACATGGTCACGACGTTCGTGTTCTTCTGCCTCGGCGGGGTCGAGGCGCTGATGATCCGCCTGCAGCTCGGCGCCCCGAACAACACGCTGGTCACCCCGGAGACCTACAACCAGCTGTTCACGATGCACGGGACGACGATGGTCTTCCTGTTCGTCGTGCCGATGATGGCGGGACTCGCCAACTACTTCCTGCCGCTCATGATCGGCGCGCGCGACATGGCCTTCCCGCGCCTGAACGCGCTCTCCTACTGGCTGCTGTTGGCCGGCGGCATCGTCTTCTACGTGTCGATCTTCTGGAACCCGCCCGAAGCGGGCTGGGTGAGCTTCTCGCCGCTGTCCAACGCGATCTACTCGCCGAGCGGCGGCGAGGACGCGTGGATCTACCTGATCCACCTGACCGGCCTCTCCTCGCTGCTCGGAGCGATCAACTTCTATGTGACGATCGCCAACATGCGCGCCCGCGGGATGAGCTGGGGTCGGCTGCCGCTGTTCGTGTGGACGATCCTGACCTACTCGGTGCTGCTCATCCTCGCCCTCCCGGTGATCGCCGCGGCGGTGACGATGCTGCTCACCGAAAGGCACTTCGGAACGCACTTCTTCGACGCCTCCGAGGGCGGCTCGCCAGTGCTCTGGCAGCACCTGTTCTGGTTCTTCGGGCACCCCGAGGTCTACATCATGGTGCTCCCGGGCTTCGGGGTGATCTCGGAGATCCTGCCGGTGTTTGCGCGCAAGCCGATCTTCGGCTACAAGGCGATCGCGGCCTCGACCGTGGCGATCGCGTTCCTGGGCTTCCTCACGTGGGCGCACCACATGTTCACCGCCCCCATCCCCGAGGCGATCCTCGTGTTCGTGATGCTCAGCTCCTACCTGATCGCCGTTCCCACCGGCGTGAAGATCCTCAACTGGATCGCCACGCTGTGGCGCGGCACGATCGAATTCAAGACGCCGCTGCTGTTCTGCGCCGGCGCGATCGCCCTGTTTTTGATCGGCGGCATCTCGGGCGTGTTCCTGGCGACGTTCCCGATCGACTGGCAGGTCAACGAAACGTACTTCGTCGTGGCGCACCTGCACTTCGTGCTGCTCGGCGGTGCCGTGCTGCCGATCTTCGGGGCGATCTACTTTTGGTTCCCGAAGATCACCGGGCGCATGCTCAACGAGAACCTGGGCAAGCTGAGCTTCTACCTGATGTTCTTCGGCATCCTGACGACGTTCCTGATCCAGCACGTGATGGGCCTTGACGGAATGCCTCGGCGCGTGTACGAGTACGACAATGTCGGCCATCTGGCCCTGTACAACGCGATATCTACGGTCGGCTCCTTCATCCTCGGCGCCGGGGTGCTGGTGACGATCATCAACGTCACGCGCAGTCTCAAGGTGGGCGTGGTGGCGGGACCGGACCCGTGGCGGGCGAACACGCTCGAGTGGTTCACGACCTCGCCCCCGCCGGTCAATAACTTCGACGTCATCCCGCTCGTGCGCTCGGCCGAACCGATGCACGACATCCGCCGCGAGGTGGAGCAGCGCAGCTCGGGCCGTGGCGGCTCTCAACGGGCCCATGACGGCGTCACCGTTCCCGCCGGGGCCACGCAGGTCGGCATCTGATGGCCACCACACCCACGCAGGGCGTGGCGCCGGCGCTCGAGCCGTCACGGCCCGGCGCGCCGCTGTACGGGCCCGGGCCGGCTCCGCGCACGCTGCGGCTGCTCAGCGACTACGTCGAGCTGACCAAGCCGAAGGTCCAGTCGCTGCTGTTGCTGACGACGATCGCCACCATGTACGTGGCGGGCGATCCCTCACCGCTGCTGGTCGCGCTGACGTGCCTTGGCGGATACCTCTCGGCCGGCGGCGCGGGAGCCGTGAACCACTGGTTCGACCGCGACATAGACGTGCGCATGAAGCGCACGGCGTCACGCCCGATCCCGGCCGGGCGCGTGTCACCGCGCGCGGCGCTGACATTCGGCTGCACGCTCGCGGCGCTGTCGCTGCTCGAGCTGTCGCTGGCCGTGAACCCACTGGCCGCGGGCCTCTCGTTTGCCGGCTTTCTCGGCTACGTGTTCGTGTACACCGTGTGGCTGAAGCGGCGCACGCCCCAGAACATCGTCATCGGCGGGGCCGCCGGGGCGGTCCCCCCGCTGGTCGGCTGGGCGGCGGTGACCGGGTCCGTCAGCGGCACCGCGGTGCTGCTGTTCTTCATCGTGTTCTTCTGGACGCCACCCCACTTCTGGGCGCTGTCGCTGCTGATGAAGGACGACTACGCGAACGTCGGCGTGCCGATGCTTCCGGTGGTGCGCGGGGAGACCGAGACGCGACGGCAGATCCTGCTGTACTCGGTGCTCCTGTACGCGGTCACGCAGCTGCCGTTCTGCGCCGGCGGGTTCGGGGCGATCTACCTGGTCGTCTCGGTGGTGCTGGGGCTCGGCTTCGTCGCGGGCGCGATCCGGCTGTACCGTCGCGCCGACCGGCGCTCGGCGCTGAAGCTGTACCTGTACTCGCTCGCCTATCTCGCGCTGCTGTTCTGCGCGATGGTCGCGGATGTCCACCTGTAGGCCCGCCCGGTCCGGGTATTCTTTGCGCGCACGATGAACCGGCGCCTGGCGAACAAGAACATCCGCACCGGCCTGATCGTGGCCGGCATCTGCATGTTCATGTTCGGCATCACGTTCGTGGTGGCGGCGGTGTACGTGTCGTGAGCCCGCTGGACCCCGAGATCCCGCCCGTGGGCGAGGAGATCCACCTTCCCGGACCGAGCATCCTGCCCGTGCTGACGGCTGTCGGAATCACGCTGTCGCTGGTGGGCATAACGACCTTCATCGAGTTCACCGTGGTGGGCGTCCTGTTGACGCTCGGCTGCGTGATCCGCTGGATCAGAGACACGCGACACGACATCGACGAGCTCCCGCTCGATTGACCGAAGGGCGTCGCGCACGTTGCCCCCACCGCGCGCGACACCTCCGGCCCCTCCGGCCCCCGGGGCCCCCTCACCCCACCGCCGCGCTCACCGGCACCGGGCAGATGGCTCCATCCCCGGTCCAGCAGCGCACGACGTCGCGCACGGACAGGATGCCCGCGGTCTCACCCCGCTCGAGCACGATCAGGTGGCGAAAGCCGCCGTTGACCATCGCCACCGCGGCCTCCTCCAGGGACCAATCGGGAGCTGCGAACACCACATCGCGAGTGAGATGATCGGCGACCGGCTCGCTGTCGGGGTCCTGTCCTTGAGCCAGCGAGTGCAGGATGTCCCGCTCGGTGATGATCCCGGGCCCATGGCTTTCGGGATCCATCACGACGGCGGCGCCGACGCCGCGATCGGACATAAGCCGCGCGACGGCGCGCAGGGTATGCCCCGGTCCCACTGTGAGGACCGTCGGAGTCATGCCTTCTCGAACCTGCATTCCCGGCTCCTTTCGCGCTCGCGCCGAGCGGTTGGGCCACATATTTGCAACGATTGCCTCAATCTACTGCCGGGGCCCGCCCGCGTCAAGGTCCCTGCCGTCCGAGGGACCGAGGCATTAGGATCACGCCTCCCGATGGAGAGGCTGGCCGAACAGAACTTCCCCGCACGAGCCTGCGGGGCAGACCATGTCTAGGCGGGGCTCGATCACGCTGGCGGCCGTCCTGGCGGTGATCGCCGTGGCGATCGGCATCGCGCTGAGCTACGTGATCCACTGGTTCCCGGTCCAGGCCTCGACCCAGGCGCGCAACACCGACGCCCTCTACCACGTGCTCGTGATCGCCACGATCCCGATCTTCGTGCTCGTCGTGACGGTGATCCTGTACTGCGTGTGGCAGTTCCGGATGAAACCCGGGGAGGAGCTCAAGGACGGTCCGCCGATTCACGGCAACACGCGCCTTGAGGTCATCTGGACCGCGCTCCCGGCGGCGCTGCTGCTGGGGATGGTGGGCTACTCGTTCGTGATCCTGCACAAAAACGAGGAAAAACCGCGCGGGGTGCCGGAAGTGCAGATCGACGTCTACGCCCAGCAGTTCTTCTGGTCCTATGAATACCCCAAGGCGATCACGGGAGGGGCGCCGCTGAAAAGCACCCACCTGTACGTCCCGGAGAACTACACGGTGTACTTCGACCTGCACTCCAGGGACGTGATCCACGCATTCTGGGTCCCGGCCTTCCGCCTGCAGGAGGACGTGGTGCCCGGAATCACCACCCACTGGCGCGTGACGCCAGATCGGCTGGGCAGCTATCCGGTCGTGTGCAACCTGCTCTGCGGGGTGGGGCACTCGCTGATGCGCTCCGCCGTCCACGTGGTCCCACCGGCCCAGTTCCAGTCGTGGATCAAGGGCCAGCAGGCCACCGCCGCGAGCGGCGCCGCGGGAGCGCGCGCATCGACCGGAGGGGGCGTCGCCTCCGGGGGGGCGACGGGATAATGTTTCCCAGCCAGATGACCTCAATGGGACGACGCTGATGCTCGCAAGATTCCGCGCACCGGGTTTCTATCGCGCCTCGGTGTGGATGGTGCTGGGCGTCGGCTTCGCTACCGCGCTGACGTGGCTGGTGCGCATGGCCAATGGCCACGCGACCTACCAGCACTATCTCAACACCGACGCGATCCTGACGGTGTCGCTGTTCTCGGTGTCGCTCGCCTTCCTCGCCGGGATCGGCGGCTTCGACTACTGGGCCTACTGGGCGGCCGGAAAACCGACGCGGCCGGAGGACCACTCGGGCCACGGCGCATACACGTGGAAGGACTACTTCCGCATCAACACCGACCACAAGGTGATCGGGATCCAGTACACGGTCACCTCATTCTTCTTCCTGCTGGTGGGCGGCCTGATCGGCATGCTGATGCGCGCACAGCTGGCCCAGCCCGGCTCCCAGTTCGTGTCGGCCAACACCTACAACGGACTGTTCTCCGTCCACGCCTCGTTGCTCATCTTCCTGTTCGTGATACCGGTCTTCGCGGGGCTCGGGAACTTCGTGATCCCGCTGATGATCGGCGCGCCGGACATGGCCTTCCCGCGCCTGAACGCGCTCTCCTACTGGCTGTTGCCGGTGGCCGGCATCATGATGCTCGCGAGCTTCCTCGTGCCCGGCGGCGCATTTGCCGACGGCTGGACCGCCTACGCCCCGCTGTCGACCAACGCGCCGATCGGACAGACGTTCTTCTCGGTGGCGGTCCAGTTCGCAGGTGCGTCCTCGATCATGACCGCGCTGAACTTCCTCGTGACGATCATCACCATGCGCGCGCCGGGCATGAGCTTCTTCAGGCTGCCGCTGCTGGTGTGGGCGAACTTCGCGACGTCTCTGCTGGTGGTCATCGCCACGCCCTTCATCGCCGCCTCGCAGTTCTTCGTCCTGCTCGACCGCGCGCTGCATTTCAACTTCTTCAACGCAGGCAACGGCGGGGACGTGCTGATGTATCAGCACGTCTTCTGGTTCTACTCCCACCCGGCGGTGTACATCATGATGCTGCCCGGATTCGGGATCGTCTCGGAAATCATCGCGGTCAAGTCGCGCAAGCCGATCTTCGGCTACCGCATGATGGCCTTCTCGCTGCTGGCGATCGTCGGGCTCGGCTTCACCGTCTGGGCGCACCACATGTTCACCTCGGGAATGGCCGCCTGGATCCGCATCCCGATGGCGATCACGACGGCGATCATCGCGGTGCCGACGGGCATCAAGGTGTTCTCGTGGCTGGCCACGCTGTGGCGAGGGGTGCTGCACCTGGACACCCCGATGCTGTTCGCCCTGGGCTTCCTGACGACGTTCACGCTCGGCGGGATCAGCGGCGTGATGCTGGCGATGATCCCGTTCGACATCCACGTCAGCTCCACCTACTTCATCGTCGCCCACATCCACTACGTGCTGTTCGGCGGCTCGCTGATGACGATCTTCGCAGGCGTCTACTACTGGTTCCCGAAGATGACCGGGCGCATGTTCGACGAGCGTCTCGGCAAATGGCACTTCTGGACGACGTTCATCTTCTTCAACGCGACCTTCGGGCCGATGCACATCCTCGGCCTGCAGGGCATGCCGCGGCGGGTTGCGACCTATGCGGCCAAGTTCGCCGACCTCAACCTGGTCATCTCGATCATGAGCTTCGGGCTCGGTCTGAGCACGCTGATCTTCGTCTACAACATGATCAACAGCTGGCGCGGTGGCCCGGTCAGCGTGGCCAACCCGTGGCGCGGGATGACGCTCGAGTGGCAGGTCTCCTCGCCACCGCCGGTGTTCAACTTCGACCGCCTGCCCACAGTGGTCGGCGGCCCGTACGAGTACGGCGTGCCCGGCGCGGTCCACGGCATCTTCAGCCCCGCCCCGGCCACGGTCGGAGCCGGCTCGAGCAGCGTGGGGGCGCCGAGCGGATGAGATCGAGGGGGATCCGGTGAGGGAGGTCCTGGTAGTCGCCAACCGGACGCTGGGCGGGGCCAAGCTGCTCGCCGCGGTGCGCGAGCGAGCGGCGGCGGGCGACGTGCGCTTCCGCCTGGTCGTGCCCCAGACCAAGCCCTCGGCGGGGCTCGTGATCTACGACGAGGCGGTGCGCGAATCCGCCCAGGTGCGCGTCGATTTGGCCGTCTCGGCGGTGACCGCCGAGGGTATAACCGCAAGCGGAGAAATCGGCGACCCCGACCCGTTCCTGGCCACGATGGATGGCGTCGCTGTGCACCGGCCGAGCGAGATCATCCTGTCGACCTACCCGGCCATGCACTCCGGCTGGCTTCGCCGGGATCTGATCGAGCGCATCCAGAACGCGTCGGGGCTGCCGGTGGAGCACATCGTGACCGACGTCGGCCAGGAGGGCCTCGTGTTCAACGTGACGCTGGTCATCGCCAGCAAGACCTCCAGTGGCGATGAGCTGTTGGAGCGCCTGCGGTCGAAGGCGGCCCACGACGGGCGGCACCTGTTCATCGCGGTGGTTCCCCAGCAGGACGGCAGCGGCACGGCACCACGCGAGGCGCGAGCGCGCCTGGCGAGGATGCTCGACCGGCTGGCGGCCGCAGGGCTGCTCGCCTCCGGCATGATCGGCGATCCCGACCCCTACACGGCCACCATCAACGCTCTCGAGCTGTTCACCGTCGACGACGTGGTCATCTCCACGCTGCCGGACGCGCGCTCGGGCTGGCTGCGCGCGAACCTGCTCGAGCGCGTGCGCAACGCCACCTCCGCGCAGGTCGAGCATGTGGTGGTCGACGAAGAGGCAACCACCACCGCGGCTCCGGCCGCGTAGCGAGGGCCAGGATGGAGGCAGCCAGCATCTCCCACGCAGCCGGCCACGGCGGGCACGACGCCCACCCCCCGGCGGCGAATAAAAGCTCCCGAGTGGAAGCGCCGCTCCTGGGAATGCTGCTTTTCATCATCTCCGAGGTGATGGTCTTCGGGGCGTTCTTCACCGCCTACTTCTTCATCCGCATCGCCCAGGGGGAGGCGTGGCCGGCGCCGGGAACGCACATTCCCGAGCTGGTGGCGGGTGTCAACACGGCGATTCTCGTGTCGTCATCGTTCACCCTGCACTGGGCGCAGAGCTCGATCAAGAAAGGCAACCGCTTCGGGTTGAAGGCGGGCATCCTTCTCACCTTCATGCTCGGATGCACCTTTTTGTTCATCCAGATCAACGAGTACGCCAACATCGGCTTCGCCCCCCAGGACCACGCCCAGCAGACGATCTTCTACTCGCTCACGGGCCTGCACGGCGCCCACGTGTTCATCGGCCTGCTGCTGCTGCTGAGCGTGACGATCCGCTCCTTCCGCGGGCACTACAGCGCGGAGTCGCACCGCGGGGTGGAGGTGCCGGGCATCTACTGGCACTTCGTGGACATAATGTGGCTCGTGGTCTACACGACCGTCTACGTCCTGTAAGCCGGCCCGCGCGGCGAGCACGTGACGAGCCACACGGCGGGATAGGAGTCCACGGTGCTGAACCCGATGCGCTCTGAGGAGGAGGCCTTTCGGCTGCTGCTCTACGCGCTCGCAACCACCGTGGTGATCGTCGCCCTGATCCTGATCCTGCGCGCCATCCTGTGAGCGCGAGCGCGGATTGAGCGCGAGCCGCTGTTGGGCGCGAGCCGCTGTTGGGCGCGAGCCGCTGTTGGGCGCGAGCCCCTATTTGACGGTGAGGGTGCCGAACATACCCGCCGCGCGGTGGCCGGGAGCCTGGCAGAAGAACGTGTAGGTGCCGGGCTTCAGCGTGACGGTGACCGAGGTGGCCCCCTTCGTGATGAAGCTGCTCGCGCCGAGCACCGACCCGGTCGTCGGGTTGGCGCCGCCGGAACCGGCTTCGACGGCGACGTTGTGGGAGACGCCCGACATGTTGGCCATCGTGATGGTCACCGCCCCGGGGGTCGCCGTCGCCTTGTTCGTCGTGTACGCCAGCTGGCCGCTCGGGTTTGCGGCGATTTCCAGCTTGCCGGCCTTCTCCACCGCCGGTTTGCCGGCGCCGGGCGCGGCCACCGCGCTGGCCAGCAGCCCGGTGTCGGGACCGGTGCGGTCGGCCGATTGGGCGATATACGCCGCCACATCGCTTACGGCCGCTCCGTGGAGCAGGCCTGCGGGCATGACGCCTTCGCGGTTGGGGAATTCGACCTGGTGTTCGACAACGCTGCGGATGGTGTTGCGCTCCAGTCCTTCGGCGAGGCTCGCGCGGAACGCTTCGTCGAGGTTGGGACCCACGATGCCCTTCGTTTCCGCCCGCGCGAGCGTGTGACAGGAGCCACACTTGGCGACGAAATCCTGCTTGCCGAGGATCAGGTTGGCGTTGTCGGCGCCCTTGACCGAGCAGCCGCTTGTGAACAGCGCGAGCGCGAGCAGGCCACCGCCGATCACGGCCGGCAGACAGCGGTTGCGCGGGCTCCGGCCGGCGGTGGCGCCGACGGCCGGGGAAGGGGGCACGGGCCTCATGAGCGGGCGAAACACTATCTGAGAGGCCGGGTGCATCGGCGCCCCCTAGCGGCTCGGCGCCCGCCGTCAGGGCTTTGCCAAAGCCTCCAATTCCCCGCGCGCCGCAGCAATCACGCCGCGCCCCACGCCGTCCCAAGACCAGCGCTCGCGTACCGTTGAGACCAAGCCGGCGCGCGTACGCAACCGCAGCGCGGGAGCGGCCGTCAGCCAGCCCACCAGGCACGCCGCCAGGGCACCAACGGCATCGTCGTCGAGGGGGAACGACAGCCATCCGGCGGCCGGCTCGGGGACGGCACGGGCCAGCGCGTCGCTTACGTCGGCGAGCCCCGAGTGGGCCGCGCTCACCGGCAGGACCCCGCACGCGGCCGCCTCCGCCGCCACCATGCCGAACGACTCGGGAAAGGTGCTCGGCACGACCAGCGCCTCGCACGCCGGCAGAAGCTCGGCCAGCTCCCCATGGTCGAGACGGCCGGTCAGCACGACAGCCTCGCTGAGCGCGCGCGCCGCCTGCAGGTAGCGCTCGAGGGCGTTTCCCTCAAGGCCGTCGAGGAACGCCAGCAGATGACCGAGCGGATGGGGCTTGGACGACGGCGACTCGAGCGTCCTGCCGGCGAGCGCGATCTCCCTCGCCTCGCCGATCTCGCCGGCGTTGAGCGCCTCGATCAGCCGTTCGAGCCCCCGCCTGTAGGCGCCGAAGCCGACCACCACGAGCCGAGCGCGAGGCACCCGCTCGAGGACGAGCGGCCAGGCCGCGATCAGCAGGTCGACGCCCTTGCTGACGATCAGCTTGCCGACGAATGCGACCAGCCGGTCGTGACCGGGCTTCAATCGCTCGAGCGCCACCGCCGCGGCGCCCTCGTCGCGGGCGAAAGCGCTTGCACTCGCGAGCTGCGCCTTGCTGGCCGCGAGCTGCTCGGCCAGGGCGTCCACGGCAGCCATCGCCGTCGCCTCGTCGCGGGGAGCGAAGCGCTCGATGTCCACGCCCGGCGGACCCAGACGCGTTCGCCCGGCCAGGTCCTCTCCTGCCAGCGCCTGCCACAGGCTCTCCGCAGTGTGGCGCGACCCCACGAGGATCGTCCTGGCGGCGCGCAGCCCCTCGCGGGCCGGTCTCAGAAAGCGATCCGGCTGCGGCTTGACCGTGTACTCCAGCGCGCTGCCGTGGATCTTGACCGCATACGGCACCTCGCCCGCCAGCGCACGCGCGAGAATGACCGGGCCCATCACCAGGTGGTTGGCCAGCGCAACCTCGGGACGCACCCGAACGACGAGCGCCGACACTGCCGCCACGTTGGCCTCGATGTAGCGCTCAACCTCCTCGTCGCTGCAGTCGGCGAAGGTTCGCGCTTCGATCCCCTCATAGCGGTCGGCCACGTAGACCGGCAAAAGGCCCCCGATGTCGGGCCGGTAGACGGTGCAGCGCACGGACGCCGCCCCGTGCAGCGAGCGGACGCGGAGCGCTCCACCGTCCCAGTCGCCCACCGCGTCGACGAACGGATGCTCCTGCGGGTGGCGGTCCTGGCTGAGCAGGTGCACCTCGTGGCCGAGTCCCACAAGCGCCTCGGCAAGGCGCGCGTTGTACACGTTCGATCCCGTCCCGCCAAGCAGATAGCCGTGGAAGATCAGGATGCGCACCGACCGGCACCCTACCTGGGCAGATCAGCGGCCGGCCGCGCAGCGCACGCCTCGACCGGCGACGGTCTGCGACGTTGCGGCGACCCGCTCAGGTACAGTTTCGGGGGTGAGCAACAGTCAGCGCTATCGCCTGCGCAGCCCCGCCGGCGGGCGGGAGATCATGATCGAGGCCGAGCCCGGAGAGGTCTATCTGGACCGCGACTCCGGCGATCGGCTGGAGGTCGTCGGCAAGGTACTGCCGCTCGCCCCCTCCCCCTCGCGGCTGCCATGGGCGGTCGAGAACCTGCGTTTCTGCCCGCACTGCGGCGAACTCGCGCAGAAGGACCTCAACGACTGCCCCACATGCGGCAGGCGCATGGGACCGCTCCCGCACCAGGCGAGAACCGGCCTTTGACTGCTCGCGCAGCCGTGGCCGCATCGGTGATGCTCCTGGCCAGCTTCAGCCTGGTTGCCTGCGGAGGAGGCAGCGCCAGCTCCGATGCGCTGCCGAAGAGCACGCCGGACATCATCCCGCCCACCAACACAACCGCCGAAAAGGCCGCCGCCCAGACGACCTCGACCTCCACCACGTCGAAGGGCTCCACCGGCACGAGCTCCTCCTCCGGGTCCACCGGCGAAGAAGCCGCCGGCAGCGAATCGAGCAAAGAATCCTCGAGCGGCGAAGGCGCGAGCGAATCCGCCGGCGGCGGCCCGGCCGGCGGCACCTCCGCCGGAGAAAAAGAAAAAGCCACCTCCACCGAAGGCAGCTCAAAGAGCGAAGGCACTGCAAGCCCAAGCGGCGGCGCCAGCGCCCCATAGGGCTGTGCACACGAGCGCCCGGGGATTCCGCATCGCGCGCATCGCGCCGCCCAGCGACGTTCTAGGGCGTTGAGATGAGGGTTGCGCTGTAGGTCAGACGCGCGGTCTGGTACAGGCAGAAGTACTGCACGGCGGCGCCAATCTGCTGGTCAGCGGTCTGGGTGCTGGTGCTGGTGCACTGGCTCTTCTGGCGGCTGGCGCGCCAGGAGGTGTCCTTGCCGAAGCCCAGCGCCAGCGCCGGGGCCCAGGACGGCACGGTCAGCGCCACGACGTCGCCCTTTTTGACCTGGAGCGTGGTTTCGAGCGGGAATTGGGCCGTTTTGCCGAAGTAGGGCTGGAGCTTTACCAGGGGGCTCTGTGCGATCAGCTTGTATGTGAGGTTGGGTGCCTTCTGGGCACGTAGGATCGCGATACCGGCTTCCGCGACTCCTCCCTCGTTGGCGTTGAAGTACTTGATCTGGGTCGCGTTGGGCTTACCCAGCATGATCGTCCAGGCGACGATGGTGCCGTTGCGCGATGCTCCCAAGGGGTTATGGACCGTGGCCACCTTGACCTGGAAGCCCGTCGTGCGGCTGACCGCCAGGCACGGAGTGGCCGGGCAGCTGGGGACGGTTTCCGGGGTCGTGGGCGGAATCACGCCCACTTCGCTGAGCGTCGCCGGCGAGCCGGCGGGCAGCACGAGCAGGAGCAGGAGACTGCCAAGGATCGCCGTGGATATGCGTTTCATGTTTCTCATTCAACACGACTTCGGGCTACATGTAGCGGTCGAACTAGTTCGCTACTTCCGCCCGAGGTCCTGCGCCGCGGCCGCAATCACGCTTGGATCCCCGGGCTCGGGGACCCACGGAAGCCGCAGCGGATCGCCCTCGTAGCGCGGAATCACATGGACGTGGAAATGAAATACCGTCTGCCAGGCGGCGGCGCCGCAGGCGTTGATGAGGTTCACACCGTCGGCCCGCAGACGCTTCTTCGCGCGCGCGGCCAGCCGCTGGGCGGCCACGGCGGTGGCCTTGAGGTCCTCCCCATCCACGCTCAGCAGATCGGGCGCGTGCGCGCGGGGGATGACGAGGGCATGCCCGCGTGTGGCGGGGGCGATGTCCATGAAGGCGATCGTCCGCTCGTCTTCATCGACAACGGTGGCGGGCAGATCGCCCGCCACGATCTTGCAGAAGATGCATTCGGGATCGAACACTCCAGAAGCCTAGATGGTCACCGCGCGCGCGGGCTTTGCGCTGCGGCCACCAGGCTGCGGCCATAAGCAAGCGACTGCTCGCGTGTTTGAAGCTCCCCCGCATACTGCGCCGCGGCGAGCTCTCCCAGCAACTCCCCGACCAGGGGACCAGGCGGGATACCGAGCTCATCGGCGAGCTCGTGTCCCCGGATGAGCGGCTGCGGGGGACCCTCGGCTCGCCAGCGCAGCGCGTCGCCGAGGAGCCCCCCGGCCACGCGCAGGTGTGCCTCGATCGACTCGCGCGCACGATCCCCACGCGTCGCCAGGCGATCGGCGGCGGACAGAAGCGTCACGTCCACCTCGACCGGAGAGCAGGCGTGCAGGTAGCCGAACACGGTCCTGCGGGACAGCGGCTGGGGCTCGTGGACGAGAAAGCCAAGCCTCAGGTGATTGCGTACCAGCGCCGCGACATGGGCGCGCAGCCGCTCTGAGGCGCGCAGCCGCCCAAGGATGGCGCGGGCCAGCTCGGCGCCGCGAACGTCATGGCCGATGAACGTCACTCGCCCGTCGGGGCGGAGTTCGCGCGTCAGCGGCTTCGCCGCATCGTGCAGCAGCGCCCCCCAACGCAGCGCATCCCCACGCGTCAGCCGGTCCGCGAGCGGCTCGCCCAGCAGGGCGTCCACCTCGGCGCGGTGCCCGCCCACCAGCGTGTCCTGCTCGCCGCGGTCGATCAGCGCGGTCGACTCCCCGGCATCGCCGCCACCCGCCGCGGTCAGCGCGATCGTGCGCTCGAAGACTTCCAGCGTGTGCCCATACACATCCCGGTGATGAAAGCGATTCTGCTCGACTCCCCGCAGGGCCTCGAGCTCCGGCAGCACCACCGCCGTGGCGCCCATCTCGCTCATGCTCTGAAGCCCCCGCGGCGCTCGCGGGGCGGCGATGATCCGGCGCAGCTCGATGAACACGCGCTCGCCGGACACGCTTTTCAACGCCTCGGCGTGCACGCGGCCGGCACGCAGCGTCTCGGCCTCGGGTTGGAGGTCGAGCTCAACCGCAAGCCGCACCAGCCGCAGCACCCGCAGAGGATCGTCCGCGAACGCACCCGGCCCTGCCATCCGCAGTCGCCGCGCCGACAGGTCGGCCAGGCCTCCGAGCGGATCGATCGGCGGCCCGCCCTCGAGCGGCTCGGCGACCGCGTTGACGGTGAAATCGCGCAGCGCCAGGTCGGCCTCCAGCGAGCCGCCGCGCAGAGGCTGCACGTCGAGCTGCCAGGAGGAGTCCCGCGGCACGACCCGCCAGGCCCCGAACTCCTCGGACAGGGCGAAGCAGGCCGCCCGCCCCGCCGCGCGGGAGACCGCGCGGGCCGCCGCAGCCGGGTCGCCGTCCACGACCACATCCAGGTCGAGGGTCGCGCGACCGAGCGCACGGTCGCGTATCGCGCCACCCACCAGCCACGCGCGCTTGCCGGCCAGTGCCGCGCGAGCAGCGTTCAGACCGGCGCTCATCTCGTCTTGGGGTCCGCCCACCCGATGCTCGCCCTCGCCGCGCTCTCCTCGATCACGGAGCCATCGCGGTGATAGACCCTCGGCACCCGCGGCGTCAGAGCGCAGGTGACCTCATAGTTGATGGTGTCGAGGCTCCGAGCCACCTGCTCGGCGGTGATGCGTTCGCTCCCCTGAGCGCCTATCAGGATCGCCCGCTCACCACGCAGCCCCTCCGCGCCCGGATCGGACCCGAGGTCGACGGTGATGTTGTCCATGCTCACGGTCCCCACCAGCGCCCGGCGGCGTCCGCCGATTAGGACCTCGGCATTGTTCGACAGCCCGCGCCGCCATCCGTCGCCATAGCCGATCGGGAGCACGCCCAGGTGCGTGTCGCGCTCGGCGATGAACCGCCGCCCATACCCCGCGCTCTCGCCCGCCCGGCACAGCTTCACCTCCGCCACGTAGGAGCTCAGCTCGAGTGCCGGCTCAAGCTCGCGCAAGGCTGGATCGTCGCCGGACGGGTCCATTCCGTAGGCTGCGATCCCGCAGCGCACCATGTCGAACCGCGCGTTGGGCTCGCGCAGGGCCGCGGCGCTGTTGGCCGCATGCAGCAGCAGCCCGGGCTGCTCGGCCGTAGCCGTCTGCGCCCAGCTGGTGAAGGCCGCGAGCTGCTGCTGGAAGAAGCCGTCGTCGTGTAGATCGTCGGCGGTGGCGAAGTGCGTCATCGCCCCCACCAGCTCCACCCCGCTCATGTCCCGCGCCGCGGTCAGCACCCGCAACGCCTCGACCGGGTCGCGCGTGCCGAGCCGTCCCATGCCGGAGTCGAACTTGACGTGCACCCTTCCGCCGCCCAGCTCCGCGACCGCCTGCACATCGCGCTCATGCCATACGACCACGTCCGCGTCGGCCGCCAGCGCCTCCTCGAGCTCCGCCGGGCTGAGCGCCCCCATCACCAACACGCGCGCGTCTCCCACGTCCGCCTCGCGCAGTTCGCGCGCCTCCTGCGAGCCGGCCACGGCCAGCCAGCTCGCACCGCCGGCGAGCGCTGCGCGGGCGCTCTGCGCGGCGCCGTGACCGTAGCCGTCGGCCTTCACGACCACACATAGCGCAACCCCGTCCCCGAGCGCCGAGCGCAGGCGCGCGCAGTTGCGTTCGATCGCCGCGACGTTCACCCTCGCCAGCGCGCGTGCCGGGCTCATCCGCCCGGCGCCTTCGCGCGCCGCGCGGCCGGCAGCGCCGCGATCACATCAGAGGCCACCACGCCCTCGGCGCCGCCCAGCCGGCGCGTCGCCTCCCTTCCCGCGGCAGCGTGCAGCCACACGCCCGCCGCGGCGGCCAGGAACGCGTCCAGGCCCTGTGACAGGAGCGCGGCGATCACGCCCGTGAGCACGTCGCCGGTGCCGGCCGTCGCGAGCGCCGGCACACCGCCCGGGCTGACCGCGACATGGCCGCTCGGGTCGGCGATCAGCGAATCGTCGCCCTTCAGCACCACGACCGCACCGGCGAGCTCGGCCGCCGCGCGCACATGGCGCAGGCGTTCGCGTTCGATCTCCGCACTGTCGAGCTCCAGCAGCCGCCCCAGCTCACCGGCGTGCGGCGTGAGCACGGTGGGCGCACGCCTCCTCGCCAACTCTCGCAGCTGTCCGGCGTGCGCATTCAGGCCGTCGGCGTCGAGCACCATTGCGACCGCCGCCTGCTGCGCGAGCGCGCGGGCCAACGCAACCGCCCCGTCGCTGCGCCCCAACCCGGGTCCCAAGGCCAGCGAGCCGCCGCGCTCGGTCTCCTTCAGCACGCTGTCCACGGCCGCCGCGGTGAGCGCGCCGGCGTCGTCGGCCAGCCCACGGCTCATCATCTCAAAGGGCCCCGCGCTCGCGAGGATCGCCTGCAGCGAGGCCGGCACGCACGCGGTGACGTATCCCGCTCCCGTGCGCATGCTCGCGTGCGCCGCCATCCGCGGCGCACCCGTCAACCCGCGCGAGCCGCCGACGACGAGGACGTGCCCGCTGGTGAACTTGGTCGAGGACGCCTGCCGGCGCGGAAGCACATCGAGCACCGACGTCTGCAGCAACCCGATCGACGCCTGCCCGGGGGCGCCGCGGGGGATGCCGATGTCGACTGTCTCGACCGTACCCGCGTGGGCCTTTCCGGGCCCGATCCACAAGCCCGGCTTGGCTGCGTGAAAGGTGACCGTCACCCGAGCCCGCACCGCCCGCCCGGATACGACGCCCGTCGATGAGGCGACGCCGCTGGGCACGTCGACGCTCACCACCGCCGCCTGCGAGGCGTTGACGGCGTCGATCGCTTCGACCATCACGCCGCGCGGCTCCCCCTCGAAACCCGTGCCCAGCAGCGCATCGACGATCACCGCGGCCCGCTCGATCGCGCCGGCGGCCCGCTGATCGAGCCCTGACCCAGCGGCATCTGCGAGCGGCTGCAGCGCATCGCCTTGCAGGCGATTCAGATTCTCGCGCGCGTCCCCGGAGAACTCCTGCGGCGGCGCGACGCATACCACCGCCACCTCCCGGCCGGCGTCGCGCAGCAGTCGCGCCACGACCAGCCCGTCGCCGCCGTTGTTGCCCTTGCCGCACACCACCGCCACCGGCCCGTCCGGCGCGATCCGCTCGACCGCCCGAGCGACGGCGGCTCCGGCGCGCTCCATCAGATCCAGCGAGGCCACCCCTCGCTCGTCTATCGCCCAGCGGTCCACCGCCCGCATCGTCTCGGCGTCGGGTAGCGGCGTGAGCCAGTCGGCCAATGTGTCCACGGAAACCGATGCTAGATGGTCGCTCCTCTCGCGGTGATCGGGCCGCGCCGCCAGCACCTCGGCGGCTCAACCGACGGCCCCGTCGGGCAGGGGTCGCTCTACTCGACGGTGACGGTCTTTGCGAGGTTGCGCGGCTGGTCGACGTTCAACCCGCGTCGCCGCGCGATTTCGTAGGCGAGCACCTGCAGGGGGATGACGGCGAGGATCGGCTGCAGCATCCAGTCCACCTCGGGCAGCCGCACAACCGCGTCCGCATGCGCCGCGATCCGCTCGTTGCCGTCGGTCGTTATTGCGATCACCCTCGCGCCGCGCGCGCGTACCTCCTGGATGTTCGACTCGAGCTTCTCCAGCACCGGCGAGTCGGTCGCCACGCACACCACCGGCGTTGAGTCGTCCAGCAGCGCGATCGGGCCGTGCTTCATCTCCCCGGCGGCGTAGGCGTCGGTCGCGATGTATGAGATCTCCTTCAGCTTCAGCGCCCCCTCGAGCGCAACCGGCAGACCGACGTGGCGGCCGATGTACAGGAAGAACTCGCTCTGCCAGTAGGCCTCGGCGATCAGACTGACCTGCTCGCCCACCGAGGCCAGAACCTCGTCGATGCGGTGCGGCAGCCGCTTGATCTCGCCCACCAGTTCAGTCAGCCGCGCGGGCTCGATCGTGCCGCGGAGCTCGGCCAGGCGCAGCCCGAGCAGGTACGTGACCGCGACCTGGCAGAGGAACGTCTTCGTAGCTGCAACCCCGATCTCCAGACCCGCGCGCGTGAACAGCACGCCGTCCGCCTCGCGCGTGGCCTGCGAGCCCACCACGTTGGTGATCGCGAGCACCGTCGCCCCGCGCTCGCGCGCGAGCCGCATCGCAGCGAGCGTGTCAGCCGTCTCGCCCGACTGGGATATCCCGATCACGAGATCTCCCTCGCCGACGACGGGGTTGCGATAGCGGTACTCCGATGCGATATCCATCTCGACCGGCAGGCGCGCCCACTCCTCGATCGCATAACGCCCGATCAGACCTGCGTGGTAGGAGGTGCCGCAGGCCACCACCACCACCCGCTTGACGTTGGCCAGCAGGGCCTCATCCAGCGCCCCCGGCTCGTCCAGGTCCACTCCATCCCCGCGCGCGGTACGGTCGGAGATCGCATCGGCGACGGCATCCGCCTGTTCGTGAATCTCCTTGAGCATGAACGTCTCATAGCCCCCCTTCTCGGCGGTCTCCTCATCCCAGTCGACCGTCTGCACGGCCCGCTCGAGCACCTCGCCGGCGGGCGTCATGACCGTGACATCCTGCGCGCTGAGAACGACGATCTCGCCGTTCTCCACATACTGCACACGCCTCGTCTGTGCCAGGAAGGCGGGCACGGCCGAGGCGATGAACTGCTCCCCGTCGCCGCGGCCCACGATCAGGGGGCACTCTTTACGGGCTCCCACGAGCACCTCGGGCTCATCCAGGCTCATGGCCACAAATGCGTAGTGGCCCACCAGCTCGGCGTAGGCCGCGCGGACGGCCTCGGCCAGGTCGCCCCGATGGTGGGAGGCGATCAGATGCGCGATCACCTCGGCGTCGGTCTCGGAGGTGAAGGTGCTGCCTTCCGCCGTCAGGCGCTCCTTCAACGCCATGTAGTTCTCGACGATCCCGTTCACCACCACGTGCACGCGGTCGGCGCTGTCGTAGTGCGGATGCGCATTCTCCTCGCTCACGCGCCCGTGGGTCGCCCAGCGAGTGTGACCGATGCCAATGCTGGCCGGAGGGGCGGCGACCGCCACGGCCCCGCCGGCCGCCGCCAGCGCCTGCCCGTCGAGCTTGGCGCGCAGCGCGCCCAGGTTGCCGACTGCGCGGACCGCCTCGATCCGGTCCCCGACGATGACCGAGATGCCCGCGGAGTCGTAGCCGCGGTACTCCAGCTTGGTCAGCCCCGCGAGCAGCAGCTCACGGGCGGGACGCCTGCCTACGTAACCAACGATGCCGCACACCGCATCGAAGATACCAGCGGCCCTCGAGGCGGCAGTGAAACGGAGCCCCGCCGTGGGCCGGCTGGCCTGCTACTGGCCGAGCTCGCGCCCGACCAGCTCGACCAGCTGGCCGCATACCTCCTCGGCCTCCTGGTCAGTCGGCGCCTCGACCATCACCCTCACGAGCGGCTCGGTCCCGCTCGGGCGCACCAGCACGCGGCCCCGCCCCTTGAGCGCGTCATGGGCTGCGCTGATCGCCTGGCGCACCTCGCGAGCCCCCTCCAGCGCATCGCGGTCGCGCACACGAACATTGACAAGGCGCTGCGGGAGCTTCACCATCGCGTCGCGCTCGCTCAGATCCCTTCCGGCCAGCGACTCCAAGGTCAAAAGCGCACCGGCGACGCCGTCTCCGGTGCGGTTGAAGCTCATGTCGATCAGGTGCCCGGACTGCTCCCCGCCCAGCACCCATCCGCGAGCGCGCAGCTCTTCCAGCACATAGCGATCACCGACGTTTGTCGTCGCCACCGCCACGCCGGCGCGCTCCATCGCGGCATGGAAGCCATAGTTGGTCATCACGGTCACGACCACGCCATCCCCGGTCAGCCGTCCCGAGTCGCGCAGCTGAAGCGCCGCGAGTGCCATCAGTTCGTCTCCGTCCACGACCTGCCCCTGGCGGTCCACCGCCAGCACCCGGTCGCCGTCCCCGTCGAATGCGAATCCGACGTCGTGACCGCCCGCGAGGACTCGCTCGGCCAGCACGTCGATGTGCGTGGAGCCGCAGCCGGCGTTGATGTTGCGCCCGTCCGGAGCGTCGGCGATGACCGCCACCTTCGCCCCCAGCCGCCGGAAGATCTCCGGTGCCACATGGAAGGTGGCGCCGTTGGCGCAGTCCAGCAGCACATCCAAACCGGCCAGGTCAAGCTCGGAGAACCGCGTGTGCAGTTCGCGCAGGTAGTCCTCCGACGCGCCTCTCAGCTCGCGCACCCGTCCGATCGCAAAGGACCCGTCCGGCCCGCCGAGCGGCGCGCGGTCGTGCTGCTCGAGCTCGCGCTCGATCTGTAACTCAGCCTCATCAGAGAGCTTGTATCCGTCGCCTGCAAAGAACTTGATCCCGTTGTCCTGATAGGCATTGTGTGAAGCCGACAGGACGGCGGCCAGGTCAAAGCCATAGCGTTTGAGCAGCAGCGGGGCGGCCGGGGTCGGCAGCACACCGCCCAGCAGCGCATCCCCGCCAGCCGCGCTCACGCCGGCTGCAACCGCCGCCTGCAGCATCTCGCCCGACTCGCGCGTATCGCGCACGACCAGCACCTGCGGGCGCGCGGCCGCGGTCTGACGCGCAGCCGCCTGCGCGAGCGCAAGCGCCAGCTCGGCGGTCAGGAACTCCCCGGCGACACCGCGAACGCCGTCGGTCCCGAACAGCTTGCGGTTCATGCTCTCCCTAGGGGCCGACGCACTAGCGCTTGGAGAACTGCGGACGCTTGCGCGCCTTCTTCAGGCCGGCCTTCTTGCGCTCCTTGGCGCGCGAGTCACGAGTCAGGAAACCCCTGCGCTTGAGCTCGCCGCGAAGATTCGGGTCAGCCTCGAGCAGCGCGCGCGAGACGCCATGACGCAGCGCCCCCGCCTGAGCGGAGATGCCGCCGCCGTGCAGTCGCGCGACAACGTCCATCCGTTCCTGATAGCCCACGGCCTCGAGCGGCTGGCGGATGTTCCGCTGCAGCGTCACCCGCGGAAAATGCTCCTCGAGAACGCGCCCGTTCACGAGGTATGCGCCGGTCCCAGGCCGCAGCGTCACCCGCGCGATCGCCGTCTTGCGCTTGCCGGTGGCTCGGTAGCGCGCTCCTGATGCAAGGTCGATCGCAGCCGTCGAGATCGGCTCGACCAGTCCCTCCTCCTCGTCCTCCTCGCTCTTCTCGCCCTGCTCGGCCTCGTCATCCTCGATCGCGTACGGATCCTCATAGGCCTCACTCGGCCCCAGCGGATCGACACCCTCGGGGACGATGTCCACTTCCAGATGCGCCCCTGGCACCGACGGCTTCCCCCGCGGCGCCTGCTCCTCCTCGGCCACGACCTCCTCGGCGACCTCCTCAGCGACAGCCTCGGCCACGACCTCCTCAGCGACCTCCTCAGCGACAGCCTCGGCCACGACCTCCTCGGCGACCTCCTCAGCGACAGCCTCGGCCACGACCTCCTCGGCGACCTCCTCAGCGACAGCCTCGGCCACGACCTCCTCCGCCACAGCCTCGGGCTGCTCGTCGGCGGTGGTCTCGACAACCGCGTCGGGCGTCTCCTCCGGAGTCTCGTCCTTCTCCTCGTCGGCCATCATCCCTCGATCTCCATCGGCTGGGGCTTCTGGGCGACATGCGGATGCTCGGGTCCGGCGTAGATCTTGAGCTTCGTGATCTGCCTGCGCGCCAGCCGGTTGCGCGGCAGCATGCCTTTGACCGCCAGCCTGATGATCTCCTCCGGCCGCCTGGCCTGCATCTCCTCAAAGCTCCGTGAGCGCAACCCTCCGGGATAGCCCGAGTGACGGTAGTAGCGCTTGTCTTTGCGCTTGTTCCCGGTCACATGGACCTTCTCCGCATTCACGACCACAACGAAGTCGCCCGTGTCGATGTGCGGCGTGTACTGCGGCTTGCGCTTGCCCCGCAGCGCGTCGGCGATCTGCGTCGCCATGCGACCCAGCGTCTTGCCGTTGGCGTCCACCACGAGCCAGTTGCGCTCGCGGTCGGTCGGCTTCGCCACGTAGGTTCTAGTCGAGGGGGCCATCACGTAAAAAAGGCCACGCGATAGCGCGCGGCGCGGAGACCATCATAGGCGATCCCACATCCCTCCGGGGTGCCGGCAGCTGCGGTGACCGGCGCCAACAGGGCTGTTCGACGCAGCGAGCGAACGCGTCTCCCGGAAAAAAGCTGAACGGCGGCAAGCCGAAGGCCGACGGATCGTCGTTCCTGGCAAGGACGCAGGGAGCGAAGTGTGCTCTGCACACGAGCGACCGAGGACGCCGCCAGGGGCGGCGAGACTAGGCCTGCCTTACTCCCACTCGATGGTTCCTGGCGGCTTCGACGTTATGTCGAGCACCACCCGGTTGACCTCGCGCAGCTCGTTGATCATGCGTGAAGCGATCGTCTCCAGCAGGTCGTAGGGCAGCCTCGCCCAGTCCGCCGTCATGGCGTCGTCGCTGGTAACCGCCCGTATGACCACCACGTAGCCGTAGGTGCGCTCGTCCCCCTGCACGCCGACCGTGCGCACATCGGGCAACACGCAAAAGGACTGCCACAGCTCGCGGTAGAGCCCAGCCTTGCGGATCTCCTCCTGAAGGATGTGATCGGCCTCACGCAGCACGTCCAGCCGCTCTTTGGTCGCCTCGCCGCCCACGATCCTGATGGCAAGGCCGGGCCCGGGAAAGGGCTGGCGCCAGACCAGCCGCTCGGGTAGTCCCAGCTCGGCGCCGACCGCACGCACCTCGTCCTTGAACAGCGCCCGCAAGGGCTCCACCAGCTCGAACTGCAGATCGTCGGGCAGGCCACCCACGTTGTGGTGTGACTTGATCGTCGCCGTTCCCGTCCCTCCGCCGGACTCGATCACGTCCGAGTAGAGGGTCCCCTGCACCAGGAAATGCGCGCCGGCGCCGCCGTCCGGGCCGGCCAGCTTCTGAGCCTCCTCCTCGAAGACCCTTATGAACTCCGCCCCGATCGCCTTGCGCTTGGCCTCCGGCTCGGTCACGCCTTGCAGCTTCTGGAGGAACCGCTTCTCCGCGTCGACCGCCACCAACGGCACCTTGAAGGTGTCGCGGAACGCGCTCACCACCTGCTCCCCCTCGTCCTTGCGCATCAGCCCGTGATCGACGAACACGCACGTCAGCTGCTCACCCACCGCCCGGTGCACCAGCAGCGCCGCCACCGAGGAATCCACTCCGCCCGAGAGCCCGCAGATCACCCTGCCGTCGCCCACCTGCGCGCGAATCCGCCGCACCTGGTCCTCGACGATCGAGGCCGCGCTCCACGTCCGCTCACAGCCGCACACATCGGTCAGGAACCTCGTCAGGATCTCCTGGCCGTAGGGCGTATGCACCACCTCGGGGTGAAACTGGATGCCGTATATGCCCCGCTCGGGGTCCTCGACCGCCGCAACCGGCGAGGCGCTCGAGGAGGCCAGCGCAGTGAAGCCCGGCGGCGGCTCGAAAACCGTGTCCCGGTGGGACATCCAACAACTCTGCTCGCGCGGCGTCTCGGCCAGCAGCACTCCCGGAGTGCCCACGTGCAGCTGCGAGCGCCCGAACTCGCCCACCTCGGCCTGCTCGACGCGACCTCCGAGCTCGTGCATGAGCAGCTGCATCCCGTAGCAGATGCCCATCACCGGCACGCCCAGGTCCAACAGGCCCAGCTCAAGGCGCGGGGCGCCGGGCGCATACACCGACGCCGGCCCGCCCGACAGGATGATGCCGCGCGGCCTTCGCCTGGCGATCTCCGCCAGCGGCACATCGTGGGGAAGCATCTCCGAGAACACCCCGCAGTCGCGGATCCTGCGCGCGATCAGCTGCGAATACTGCCCGCCATAGTCGAGAACCACCACCTCCTCGGCGGCCCCCGCGGCCACGGGCATGGCCGACGACCCCGGCAGGGGCGCTGTCACGGTCGCGCCCTCGGCGGGCTTGCGATCGAGGACGCCGCCTGGGGAAGCCGGGGCCGACGCTGCGCCGTCAGTCATTGACGAGGGCGGCAGCCTTCCCGTTGGTGGCGCCCATGCCCACGCCCTGGTCGCGCTGTAGCGCCTTGCCCTCGGTCTGCAGCGCGGGCGCGATCACGACCTCGGCCCGGTTGAACTCAGCGAGGTCCTTGTGCCCGCACGTGGCCATCGATGTGCGCAGTCCGCCGAACAGGTTGAACGTGCCGTCGTTCTCCCGTGCGGGCCCGACGAGGATCTCCTCGAGCGTGCCGTTCTGCGTGGTCGCCACCCGCGCTCCGCGGGGAAGCGTCGGATGAAATGTGGCCATGCCCCAGTGAAAGCCCCGTCCCGGCGCCTCGTAGGCGCGCGCCAACGGCGAACCGATCATCACCGCGTCGGCCCCGAGCGCGATCGCCTTGGACACGTCGCCGCCGTTGCGCATGCCGCCGTCGGCGATCACCTGGCAGTACTCGCCCGTCTCCAGCATGTGCGTGGACCGTGCGCTGGCCACGTCGGCGATCGCCGTCGCCTGCGGCACACCGATGCCCAGCACGCCGCGGGTGGTGCAGGCAGCCCCGGGGCCGACTCCGACGAGCACGCCGGCGGCGCCCGTGCGCATCAGATGCAGGCCCGTGTGATAGGAGGCGCAGCCCCCCACCACCACCGGTACGTCGAGCGTCGGTATGAACTCCTTCAGGTTGAGCGGCTCCGACACCGTCGAGACGTGCTCCCCGGAGACGACCGTCCCCTGGATGATCAGCACGTCCAAGCCGGCCTCCATGGCGATCTCGTAGTAGGCGAGCACCCGCTGCGGTGTGAGTGAGGCGGCGACGACCACCTTCTGCTCCTTGATCTCGCGTATCCGCTGTGCGATCAGCTCTGGCTTCACGGGCTCGCGATAGATGTCCTGCATCTCCCGCGTGGCCGCCTCCTTGGGCAGCGCGGCGATCCGCTCGAGCTGCTCCTCGGCATCCTCATAGCGGGTGAAGATGCCCTCGAGGTTGAGTACCGCCAAACCTCCCAGGTCGCCGATGATGCCGGCGGTCCGGGGGGAGGTGACGCCGTCCATCGCCGCCGCCAGCATCGGCAGCTCGAACTGATACGGCCCGAGCTTCCAGGAGATATCGATGTCGTCGGGGTCGCGCGTGCGCCTCGACGGCACGATCGCGATGTCGTCGAAGCCGTATGCCTGCCGCGCCTTCTTGCCGCGCCCGATCTCTACTTCCATCGTTGGATCCTCGCAGTCGACGCGGACAAGAAAACCCCGCACAGGGCGGGGCCAAAGGGGGAACGGCGGAGCTCCGTTGCGACGCTGTCTGAGACAAAAGCCAAGTGGGTCTGAGCATAGCAACGGTCACATGCCGATCGAGGCCCTTGGCTATGCTCATTTGACCATGAGCGACGGAACGCGCACAAGCTATGACCCGCGGACGGTCGAGACCCGACGCCAGACGGCCTGGCGCGAGCGAGACGCGTTCAGAACGCCGGGCACCCTCGAGGAGCAGCCTCACCGCTACATCAAGCCGTCGGCCCCCTTCACCTCGGGCAACATCCACATCGGCCACGTGCGCAGCTACTCGATCGGCGACGCCTATGCGCGCTTCTGGCGCGCGCGCGGCGACGCCGTGCTGTTCGCCTTCGGCTTCGATGCGTTCGGCCTGCCCGCCGAGCTGGGCGCGATCGCCGGCGGGGAGCCTCCCAGCGAGTGGGTCAGCCGCTGCGCCCACCACATGACCGGCCAGCTCGACCGGCTCGGCTACTCCTTCGACTGGGAGCGCGCGTTCCTCAGCTCCGACCCGATCATGTACCGCTGGTCGCAGTGGCTGTTTCTCACGCTGCTCGAGGCTGGTCTGGTGTATCGCGGGACCGGCAACGTCGACTGGTGCGACACCTGCCAGACGACCCTCGCCACGATCCAGGTCGAGGGCGGTCTCTGCTGGCGCTGTCACAACCCTGTCCGGCTGATCCAGCGGCCACAGTGGAACCTCCGCGTGAGCGCATACGTCGAGGAGAACGACAGGCGCCTGCATGAGCTCGAGAACTGGGACGAGAACGCGCTGGCAAGCCAGCGCTTCGTGCTCGGTCGCGTAGATGGTGTCGAGGTCGACCTGCCCGCCCCCGACGGGGGAACCCTCACGGTCTTCACACCCCACGCCGACGCGCTGGAGCTGGCGCGCTTCGTGTTGATCTCACCCAAGCACCCCGACATCGACGACTGGGCCGCCGATCCGGATGTGCGAGCGCGCGTGGAGGAGCTCCGCTCAGGTGGGCTCGAGCGCAGCTCACGCGACGCCGATGCGATCCCGCTGCTCGATACCGGCCGGTCGCTGCGAGCGCCGAGCGGGGATGAGCTGCTGCCCGTGCTCATATCGCCGGTGGTCGATGGCCGCTTCGGCGAGACCGCCGTGCTCGGCATCCCCGAGCACGACCGCACGGACAGCATGATCGCCGAGCGACTCGCGCGGCAGGGTGACGGTGAGGGGACCGCGCCGGCGCCAGCGGTCGCGCACGCGGCTCCCTCGAGTCCCCGCCCGGCGGTTCGCTACAAGGCCGATGACTTCTCGATCTCCCGCCAGCGCTCATGGGGAACGCCCATCCCGATCGTCTACTGCGAGGACTGCGGAACCGTGCCCGTGCCCCGCGAGCAGCTGCCCGTGCTGCTGCCGCTCGACATCACGCCCACGGGGACCGGCAACCCGCTGGCGGAGTCGCGCGCGTTCGTGGAGACCACCTGCCCGCGCTGCGACCGCCCGGCGCGCCGCGAGACGGACACCCTGGACTGCCACTTCGACGCGCTCTGGCTGTGGATCCCAGTGTGCGTGCCGCCCGAGGCGCGGGGCGAGTCGCTCGAGGACATCCTCGCGCTGGCAGACCTGCGCCACTGGCTGCCCTCAGAGCGCGTCGTCGCGGGCTCGGACAGCGGCAACTTCGTGTTCGATCAGCGCATCGTCACCAAGGCCCTGCGCGACATCGGCCCGCTGGCCTTCCTCAGCGACGGCGAGCCCTTCGCCGGCTGCCTGTTTCACGAGATGGTGATCAGCGACGGGCGCAAGATGAGCAAGCACCTGGGCAACGTCGTCGACCCCGACGCGCTCGTCGAGCGCTATGGGGCCGACACCGTGCGCCTGGCGGTCCTGTATGCCGCGCGACCGCAGCGATCGCTCAATTGGAGCGACTCGGCCGTGCTCCGCTGCCACCGGTTCCTCACGCAGGTGTGGGACTACTCGCAGCTAAAGCTCGCCGACGCAGCTGCCGATCCAGAGCGCGGGACCGGGGACGATGGCGAGAAGATGCGAGACACCACCGAGCACCTCAGGCTGAAACTGCGCACCCAATGGTGCGAGACTGCTGTTGAGAAGATCACCGAGGACATGGAGAATCTCGAGATGCACAGCGCCGTGCGCAACGTCATGCGCCTGTTCGACCGGATAAAGGACTTCGAGAAGCGCGTCGTCGCACGCGAGGGGCAGCTCAGCCGCGCCAACCGCGACGCGCTGATCGGCGCGCTCACCCTCCTGTTGCAGATGCTCGCTCCCTTCGCCCCCCACCTCGCCGAGGAGCTGTGGATCGCGTTCGGCCACCCGGGAGCGGACGCCCAGCCGCCGTGGCCGGCCGTATCGTTGCAGGTGCCCGCATGAGCACCCAGACCGCACACAGCGCCACGCCCGGAGCCGGGCAGCGAACCCGCTCGTGCGCGACCGGCCTGACCTGCCATCGCTGCGATAACCACTATCCGCTCGAGTCGACGGTTTTCTCCTGCCCGGATTGCGGCAAGGGGCTCGACGTCGTCTATGACTACGAGCGGGCCGCCCGACACTTCGAGGACATCCCGGGCTCCGAGCGCCCGCAGAACATCTGGCACTTCGAGGAGCTTCTGCCGATCGTCGAGGCCTCCGCCCAGGCGCGCGTAGGACGCTATGCGGGCTACACACCGCTGATCCGAGCCGACCGGCTCGGTGCCGAGCTGGGACTGGGCAACCTGTATCTGAAGGACGACTCCACCTCGCGCCCGAGCCTCTCATACAAGGATCGCGTCGTGGCCATGTCGGTCGCCAGGCTGCTCGAGCGCGGCAAGACCGAGATCGGCTGCGTCTCTACCGGCAACGTCGGCACAGCCGTCGCCTCCTACGCCGCCAAGGCGGGGGTCGACGCCTATGTCTTCTACCCCAACCGCCTCGAGGACACGAAGGCCCGCGCGTGCATGGCCCTCGGTGCGAAGGTCTGCCAGGTCGAGGGCAACTACGACGAAGCCAACCGCCTCTGCCGCGAGGTCGCCGAAACGACGGGCATGGACTTCGCCAACATCACGCTGCGCCCGTTCTACGCGGAGGGCGCCAAGACCGCCGCCTTCGAGATCGTCGAGCAGCTCAACTGGAAGGCGCCGGACCACATCGTCACGGCGGCCGCCGGCGGCACCCTCTCCTCGCGCCTGCACAAGGGTCTTCTCGAGCTGCAGCTGCTGGAGCTCGCGGACACCGATGAGACACGCATTCACATCGCACAGCCCTCCGGCTGTAACCCGATCGCGAGCGCGATCCTGGCCGACGAGGCCGAGATTCATCCGGTGACGCCCGAGACCGCTGCGCACTCTCTGGCCATCGGGGCGCCCGGGGACGGATACCTGGTGGTCGACGCCGTCCGCAAACGCGGTGGCACCGGCGGCTTCGCCAGCGATCCGGAGATCTTCGCCGGCATCGACTTGCTCGCCGCCAGTGAGGGCCTGCTGACCGAGCCGGCCGGTGGCACCACGGTGGCGGTGCTCGAGAAGCTCGCCGCCCAAGGACGGTTCGGTCCCGACGACACCGTCGTCGCGATCATCACGGGCAACGGCCTGAAGACTCTCGATGACCACCCGCAGAAGCCGTGGCCGGACAAGATCGACTGCGAGCTCGACGCCATGCTGGCAGCGCTCAGCGAGCTGAAGAGCGGCGTCACGCTGATGGACAGCGCGCGCGAGCAGCTGCACGTGTAGCGCAGCTGAGGCGCGCGCAGGACGTGAGGGCGGGCTTGCACGTCAGGCCGGCCGATCGCGGCGCAGTACCGCAGCGCAGTACAGTTGGGTCATGGACGACGGAACGCCGGCCGGCCACATCCTCCCGCTCGAGGAGCGCCGGCGCCTCGAGCGCCTGGCCGTCGAGGAAGCCGGCGGCGGCGAGTCCGAGGGCTTCGAGCTCGCAGAGCAGGAGCTGATCGAGCACGCCTCACATGGCGACGATCACACGCCCGCGCGCATCATCCGCGATGCCGGGCGCGAGGAGGAGCCGGCCTCCTCGGTGTACGGGGAAGCCGACGAGGAGAACCTGCCCGACCAATAGAAGAGCCCCGCGGCAGAGCCCGGTCCGTCCCCCCGGGGACAGTTCACCGACGGGCTCAGTCACGTGCCTACGATCGTGCACATGACAATCCAGCGGATGGATCACATCGGCGTAGTCGTGGACGACCTCGCGGACGCGGTGGCGTTCTTCGTCGAGCTCGGACTCGAGCTGCAGGGTGAGGCGCCGGTCGAGGGCGATTGGGTGGACCGTGTCGTCGGGCTCGAGGGCGTCCGGGCGCAGATCGCCATGCTGCAGACCCCAGACGGGCACGGACGACTCGAGCTGACGAAGTTTCACACGCCTCCGAGCGACGGCGGTGGCCAGCGCGCGCCGGCCAACGATTCGGGCATCCGCCACGTCGCGTTTGCCGTCGACGACATCGACGCCGTCCTCGCTCGCCTTCGCGCTCGCGGCGCAGAGCTCGTCGGCGAGCTGGGGCGCTACGAGGACATCTACAGACTCTGTTATGTCCGCGGCCCCGAGGGGATCATCGTCGAGCTGGCGGAGCGGATTGGCTGACCGGTCCGCCCGCCGCCAGCCGCCTCGCCAGCGTCGGGAGGATCCCGGGACGGGTCATGCCCTGTCCCCCGCGCTCTCGACGTGGATGTCGCGCTCTGCACGGGTTCACGCCCGCGGGAGCACCGGCGCTCCCGCGCTCCGCGTGGCGGACCGGCGTCCCACGAGCGGAGTGCGAGCTGGCCTGCCGCGGCTCGCTACCATCGAACTGTGAGCGGCCAGAGAGTGCCCGGTGGGGTGGTGCATAAACTCCCCGCGGATCTACGCAAGGCGCTGATCGCCAGCGCCACGACACTTGATGCGTGGAAGGACATCACGCCCCTAGCCCGCAACGAGTTCATCTGCTGGGTCGAGGATGCCAAACAGGAGACCACCCGGGAGCGCCGCATTCGGCGCACCCGGGAGGAGCTTGAGGAAGGCCAGCGCCGGCCCTGCTGCTGGCCGGGGTGCAAGCACCGCGACCGCACCGGCAGCTAGCGGCTCTGGGCGCTTAGCGTGACGAGAATCCAGCGGCTGCACATATAGGAAAACCCCGCATTTGCGGGGTTTTCCGTTAGCGGGTCGATAAGCCGGAGACTCCTCGTAGGGGCATGCAGTCGGGAGCGGGGCCTGCCCGAAAGCGGAGGCCGCGATGTTCAATGCCCTGTCTGACTTCATCATTTTCTGCCGCGTCGAGCGCCGTCTCTCAGAGCTCACGTGCAAGGCATACGAGCGCGACGTGCGCACGTGTGTCGAGTTCCTTCGCTCGCAGGGCATCTCTGCCCTGGTCGAGATTCGCACGAGTGACCTGCGCCGGTTTCTCGCCGAGGAGGCAACGCATCGCCCGGCGCCGTCCAGCCAGGCCAGAACGGTCGCGGCGCTCAAGTGCTTCTTTCGTTTCTGCGTGGAGAGTGACTACCTGGAGCGCGACCCCGCGCACGTGCTGCGCACACCGAAGAAGCGTGAAGCGCTGCCCGACGTGCTCGACCGCTCAGAGCTCACGCGCCTCTTGGACGTGCCGAGCCGCGAGGGCGTGTGGACGCGCGTTCACGCCGGCAAGGTTGAGCGCGACCGCCTGCTGCTCGCCCTGTTCGCCTACGGCGGCCTGCGTCGCTCGGAGCTGCTCGGCCTGGACTGTGACGACGTCGATCTCGACCGGTGCCTGATCCGTGTCCGCAACGCCAAGGGCGGGCGCCAGCGGGTCGTGCCGATCCACCCCGGCCTCGTGCCGCTGTTCCTTGACTATGCGCGCGTGCGCCCCGAGGGTCCCGATCCGGCGCTGTTTCTGGGCGTGCTCGGCCGGCGCCTCTCGCCGACGATCATGGCGCTGGCGTTCCGCCATTACGCCGCGGCAGCGGGCGTCAACAAGCACAAGAAAATCACCCCCCACACTTTGCGTCATGTCTTCGCCACCGAGCTGCTGAGCTCCGGCGCCAACCTGCGCCAGATCCAGGAGCTACTCGGACACAAGCACCTGGACTCGACGCAGCGCTACACGCGTGTGAACGCCCATCAGCTTCGAGGAGCCATCAAGCGGTTGCCTTGGGGCGGCCAAGCGCCAGCGCAGACGCGAACGGGCACCGCGACGTCTAGCGAGGTGGAGTGAGCGGAGTGTGCTTGCGACAGACCGGGCGTATGGCTATGCAGACGCTCGCTTTCGCGGAAAGCAGTCACGCGCTCGGCGACGCACGACACGACTGCGTCTCGTCCGAGGCGAGCGTCTACAGCGTCTTGGGGTCGCGCTCGCATCCACGCGAAAGGCGAAGCGCGTGTGTCTCCTTGAGGCACGCCGCCGCCGGCGTCGGTGACCACCTTAGACGGTCACCCGGAGGCTGGGGCCCGAGCGCAAGAAGGAGCGTTAGCGGTGGATAGCGACTCGACGGATGCTGTAGCCGACGACGAACACGACCAGGCCGCACAAAATCGCGCCGAAAATTACGAACGCGGCCGGGCTGCCCGTGAACGCTGAGATCACGATCCAGATCACGGCCGAGATAGCCGCCGACGTGGCACTGCTCGAAAGCGTGCTCACAGTCACGACTCTAGCGTCAATCACGGAGGTCGCTGGAGTGACCTTGGATAGTCGAATTCCAAGCAGAGGGCGCCTCGGGGCTTCGCCAACTCCATACACACCACCCGAGATCCCCGAGGGAAAGGCGAACCTGACCGATCCCGACTCGCGACTATTGAACTCCACGCGCGGCTACAACAGGGCTACAACGCCCAGGCCGCCGTCAACTAGGGGCAGATCGTGATCGCGGCAAGGGTGAAGTTCTCGGCGAAGGCTGCTTCGAATCCGTCGAGGCCGTGCGACAAGTGCCGCCTGGCGACCCGACCGCGAGGGCCGGGCCGCCGAGACACACAGCGGGTTAGTAGCGGAAACTGATCCGCCACTGCTTGTTGGCACAGCTCGAACCGCTGGTCGTGACCTTCACCTCAATGTAGTCACCGCCGTTCACCGCCGACGAGGTAGGCCCGGCGTTCCAGCAGCTGTTCTTGCTTGTCGCGTTCACCGTGCAGGAGAGCAGCGTGGTGCTGGTGGTGTTGTCAATCACCGCCACCGTTGCCGTGTCTGCGCCCGTGACCGTGCCGTTGATCGTGGCGTCGAGGCCGCTGACGATCGCGCCAGTCGAGGCCATCGGGCCGAGCAGCAGGTTGCTGGTCGAGAAACCGCTGGTCTTGGCCGGGCATGCTCCCTGATTCCAAGATTCCCAGCCTCCCATCACCGCGGTGTTGGTCAGACAATCGCCGCTCCGCACGCCCTGGAAACTCGCGAACGTAGCCATCGCGGCGCCCGCAATCGGACCCGCGGGACCGGTGCTGCCGGCTGGTCCGGTCGCTCCTGTCGTGCCCGTCTTGCCTTCAGCGCCGGTAGCACCTTTCGCGCCCGCGGCGCCTGCTTTGCCTTCTGCGCCGGCCGGGCCGGTCGCGCCCGTAGCGCCTTCTTTGCCTTCAGCGCCGGTAGCGCCTTTCGCGCCCGCGGCGCCTGCTTTGCCTTCTGCGCCGGCCGGGCCGGTCGCGCCCGCGGCGCCTGCTTTGCCTTCTGCGCCGGCCGGGCCGGTCGCTCCCGTCACGCCAGCGGCGCCTTCTTTGCCGGTCGGGCCTTCTTTGCCTTCTTTGCCCGCTGGACCTTCAGGACCGGTCGATCCGGTCGAGCCGGCAACGCCCGCAGCGCCTTCTTTGCCTTCTCTGCCCATTGGACCTTCAGGACCCGTCGAGCCCGTCACGCCAGGCGCGCCTACTTTACCTTCAGGGCCCGTCGGGCCTGTGGGTCCTGTGTTGCCTTCGGGGCCCTCCAGGTTGTTGATCACGACCTCTTGGGGGAGGCCTGCGTCAGAGGCGTATGTCCCGCCTTCTGTTCTAGGCGAGATGTAGCTGGACCCTGCGCCGCCCGCACCGCCGTAGCCGGGACCCGAGCCGCCAGCGCCTCCGCCAAAGTAACCGGCGGCTCCGCCGCCGCCTTTGTCTTCCGGACGGAGGTTTCCGGCGCCGCCTGTTCCGCGCCCACCCGCGCCGCCCGGTCCAAATTCAGGGCCACCGACCGCTTTTCCACCTTTCCCTCCCGCTTCGAGCGTTCCGCCACCTCCGCCTTCGGCTCCATTATTTCCATTCCCGCCCGCTTCGCCAACGTTGCCCGACGCGTTTCCGCCGCGCGGACCCTGCGTGGCGCACGATGCCGGACACCCAGCTGAGCCACCGGCGCCACCGCCACCTCCTGCGACCACAAGTCGAGATTCGAGGGAGGTCGGTTCGAGTTCTCCGGAGAGTTCGCGAATGTCCGATGAGCCTCCACCTTCTCCGGCGCAGTTTCCGGCAGCGCCACCCGGCAGGAAGTCGATGTAAAGGATCTGGCCTTCTGTCACGGCGAGATCGGCATTGATCAGCGCTCCTTGTCCGCCGCTCGCGTTACAAGCGGGCTGGCCAGCGCCGCCCACGGCTTTGACAAGCAACTGATTCACTCCGGCAGGTACAACGTACTTCTGCTGTTTGCCGCCACTTGGTGTGAATGTCACCAGGCTGGCAGCCGCACTTGACGCTGTGGCGAAGATCGCTGTCGCGAGCACTCCTCCGAGTAGCGACGTCTGGCCGAGAACGGGCGCAAGCCGCAGGCGCCCCTGGTAGCACTTCATAGCCCCTCCTTATGTGGGCACGCAAGCACGCTGGCCCCCGCCCCCGCTCTCGCGACCTCCTTGTGGTGGCGGGAGAATACCACGGATCTTCGGCGCCTAACTACTTCCCCCGGAAATAAGCCGGAGACTCCTCGTAGGGGCATGCAGTCGGGAGCGGGGCCTGCCCGAAAGCGGAGGCCGCGATGTTCAATGCCCTGTCTGACTTCATCATTTTCTGCCGC
>Ga0302326_10002927_pt1 | contig 40897 bp, 42 predicted proteins | sample Palsa_T0_3_FD_202264 | JGI IMG/M metagenome (GOLD analysis project Ga0302326, IMG submission 202264) | Peat permafrost microbial communities from Stordalen Mire near Abisko, Sweden - Palsa_T0_3 | ecosystem: Environmental > Terrestrial > Soil > Palsa > Peat permafrost | place: Sweden: Abisko... | reverse complement strand
TCCGAGGGAATTACTTACGGTAACTGTAAACGTATCGCCGCTATCGGCGAGGGCCGTTGGCGGAGTGATGTAGTTCGTCGAAGTAGCTCCGGCGATGACCGTCGTTCCCAATGACCACTGATAGCTAAGGGGTGGCGCGCCAGTGGCCTGCACCGAGAAGGTAGCTGTCGTTGAGACCGTCACCGATGCGTTCGTCGGCTGGCTGATGATCGACGGCGCTCCGGTAGAGCTGGCATCGGCAACGCCTATGGCGCCACCGCCATTTCTCTGGTTGCCGACACACCCCCCGCCAACCGCCGCCACGCTAAGCAAAAGAGACACTAACGGCAGGATCCGCCCCGGTCCACGCATGACACAGTCCTCCTATGCCTTCGGGACCTGAGGTTAGCCGCGGCCCGTTCGCGGCTGAATTGCGCGACCGCAGTGCAGGAGAGAGGTAGCAGTCGCCTAGCTGAAATTCGAGAGGCCGGATTCTACCAGCATCGGGGTATTAATTTCCAGGGGGCGAATCGCGCCGTCTAAAATGTAACCGAAGGGAGTAACGTCGCGCCATTTAGAATGTAACCCAACTAAAACAAGTTCTGAGGAGGTTAGGTTGGGGAACAAAGGGCGATGGGAGTATCTGCGAGCGATCTATGACCGGTACCAGAAGGCGGGACGGAAGGGCAAGAAAGCGATTTTGAGCGAGTTTTGCGCCAACGCTGGGTATAACCGGAAGTATGCGATCCGATTATTGAACCGCCCGCGGCCGGAGCCGCGGCAGAGAGCGCCGCGGCGGCGCGGAGTGAGTTATAGCCGGGAAACCTTGGCGGTAGTGATGAAAGTCTGGGAGGCTGCTGGCTATCCGTGGTCCGTGCGGCTTCTACGCACACCTGCATCTAGTCGCGACAGACAATGCAGACATGGCGGGCAGGGGGACTGACAGGAATTAGCGGTCTCGATTGGCCGTACAAGAGGAAAGGAATTCGCATCGGATGAAACAGAGTGCACAAAAAGAGAATGCCGGTGCGCTGTTTTACGACGCGATTGAGGCGGGGGCAGGGTTTTGGGATGTTCGGCTGTCGGACGAGGCTGGGTAGACTTCCGGCGTTGTTCGATCGCGGAGTGAGCAAAATTCGTCCGACGATATGCATAGAAAACTCCCGGGGGGATTCCCAATTATGGTCCCTGCTATGTGCTCGGAGCGGTTGAGGCGGTCTGCTTCGCTTTTGCGATAAGTGGGCCGTGACGGAGACGATGAGCGAGACGCTGCATTCAGGTGACCGCGAGGCGAAATAACGGCCGATGACGCGCCGCGATGACCGAGCCCTTGTGGTTTTTGGCAGCTTAGGGCGGAGCGCTCGCTACGAATTGAGGAAATGGATATCTGGCAGACCAACCATGCCACTCTTTTGGATGACCTCTCGTACGGCCGGATCGGCCATGAAAGCCTTCGCCCGATCCAGACTCGATGCCTTAAAAAGTAGGGTGACGTCGTTTGGATCGTCGGCCGCGCGGAGGACGTGCTCCTCGGCGAGTCCGTACGACTGCCGGACGGAAAGATGGGCATCGTAGGCAGTTTTCCACGACTCGAAGTTTTGGACTTTGGCTCGAACTAGGACATAACTGGCCATAAGGATCTCCTTTAGTTTGCCGAAACGGTCGGCGGTCGATAGTGGAAGGAGAAAAACGCCAGACTAAGAAGCGATTTGGTCCTTCTAACGGGAGCGAATATAGTCGGCAACTGAGCCGCTGTCTAGCAGTTCAACGATCAAGACTCCGTTCCCTCCTGCAACGATGGCTGCAGATCAGGCCCAAGTTGCGGTCCGCGATCGAGTCAACGGTGGGCCGTTTTTTTTCGCCGGGCCAACGGAGTTACGAGGGCCAGAGGTTAGGTTTTGGGCATCGGCGGACAGCCGGGAAAAGCGGGCAACGAGGTGTTGCCCATGTATCCGAGGTCGGCGATGCCGATCTCGCTGGTGTAGAAGCCATCGCAGGTCAAATCCCGCAGGAACGCGAAGAATGCTACGCCTTGGCTCACTTCGGGATTCTGTTTGGCATTTTCCCGGTAGGCAATCAAATCCAGGACCTCTTTGCGTTGCTCCGGGTTGCAGTCGAGGTAGCGCTGGCCGTAGCGGTCGGTGCAGAAATTATCGAGCCACGCCAATCCGCCGCCGAGGGTGGCTTGATACTCCTGATTTTCGCCGGTAAGCAAATCGATAAATTCCGGAGCGCCGGCTTCCACTGCGCCGCCGGAACGATCGTCTTTGGGAATGATGGAATCGCACAGCGAGGTGAGCGTTTCATACGGATGGGCGGAGAAATATTTCGAGGTGTACTTCCCTGCCGGGGACGCGGCTTTTTCCTGCCGAATGATCTGATGCGCGTATTTCGCGGCGGCTGCCGGAATTACCTGCAGGACCGAGCCGCCCACGGCGCCGATGGCCAGCGTCCTGAGAATGTCTCGCCGCGTCACTCCCTGCGTTGTGGTCACGATTATTCCCTCGTTTCGGTGGATCCGTTTCTACCTGGTTCTACAAATTTCCTTTTTTTGCCTGATCGGCTAGGTATTCGGAGGCGCGCCAGGCCAGCGCCATGATTGTCAACGTGGGATTCTTGTCTGGATTAGTGACTAGTGGGGCGCCGTCCATCACAAAGAGATTCTTTACGTCGTGCGCCTGGCAATAGCCGTTCAGCACGGACGTCTTTGGATCAGCGCCCATTCTCGCGGTGCCTACTTCGTGAATGATTCGACCGCCGGAGAGAATACCGAAGGGATACTGGCCGTCGATTTCGGTTTTTGTTAAATACTCGCCGCCGGCGGCTTCGGTGATGGACCGGAACGTCTCCTGCATATCTTTCGCCTGCCGCAATTCGTATTCGCTCCACTTGAAGTGGAACTTCAGCGCGGGGATTCCCCATTGATCCACGACAGTCGGATCGATTTCGCAGTACGAATCCGGATTGGGGATCATCTCTCCGCGTCCGCCGAAACTGATCGTCGTCCCGTAGGTCTGCCTGGCTCTCTGCTTCAGACCCGATCCGTAGCCTTCCTCACGCTCGCACAGCCTACTGAACATTCCCACGGCAGGCATATCCTGCCCGCCACCAAATTCGATGTGATATCCACGCGGAAAATCATTCTGGCGATCGAATTTCCACCATGGCATGTACATGTGCATTCCACCGGTGCCATCGTGGTTGTGCCTGGGCATTTTCTCGAGCTGCGGGAAGTAGCCGGTGCCATGGCTGCCCACCGAGTCCATCAGATAGCGACCCACGGTGCCCGAAGAATTGGCCAAGCCGTCGGAAAACAGCGGGGACTTCGAATTGAGGAGCAAGCGCGAAGATTCGCAGGAACTGGCGGCGAGGACAACTGCGCGGGCGCTAATTCGTCTTTCTTCGCGGGTGGCTTTATCGATGTACGCAACGCCCTGGGCCTTTCCGTCCTTGCCGACGAGAACCTCACGGGCCATCGCGCCGGTAATCAAGGTGAGATTGCCGGTCTTCATCGCCGGCGGAATCAGCACTTGGCTGGAACTGAAATTCGATCCGGTGATGCATCCCCGGCCGCACTGGCCGCAATAGTGGCACGGGGCGCGGCCGTTCAACGCGCGGGTCAAAATCGCCAGACGCGAGGGTATGCAGATAATGTTCAGGTGGTCGCATGCTTTTTTAATGATGAGTTCAGTGCAGCGAGGTTTCGGAGGCGGCAGGAAAACGCCGTCGGGCGCGCTCGACACATTCTCTTTGGTGCCGAACACGCCGATATAGCCTTCCACTTTGTCGTAGTACGGGGCCAGGTCGTCATAAGTGATTGGCCAGTCGGAGCCCAGGCCGTCGCGGGTATACGATTTGAAGTCGATGGGGGAAAAGCGCAGCGCGATCCGGCCCCAATGATTGGTGCGTCCTCCCACAATTCGCGAGCGGAACCACTCGAAATTCGCCCCTGGCGCCGAAGTGTAAGGCTCCCCCTCAATGGTCCACGACCCGTTTGGCGCCAAAAACTCGCTAAAATTCTCGGTGGCGAAGCCGCCCACCCCCGCGCCGCGATGCGCTAATTCGTAGGGCCACATGAACATCTTGAAGTCTTTTTCGGGATTTACGGGCGGACCGGCCTCAAGCATCGCGACGCTGAGGCCTGCTTCGGTTAGAATCTTCGCCGCCATGCCGCCGCCGGCGCCGGAACCGACGACGCAGACGTCATAGGTTTTCGGCGAACGCGTGACCTGAGACATTGAGTGGCTCCCTAAGCTACGATGCGTGTTCCGCGTGGGCGGAAATTACTTCTGAGACTCGAAGCCGCCATCAAGCACCTGCCAGCAACTCGTTACGCACATTCTTCAGGACGTAAGCCGCGCGTTCGACGCCGAGTTCGCCGGTGAGAATGGGATCTTCGTTTTCGATGCTCAGAATGCCCTGGTAGCCGGTATCCATGTAGGCCTTCACCACGGACTTCCACAGGCTCGCGCTGTGTCCGTAACCCACTGCACGAAACGTTTCGGAGGCTTGAGGGAGATCGGCGGTATCGAAGGCGAAGTTCAATACGCCGTACTTGGCGGTGTTCTCCGGAAAAGAGACGGTGTCCTTCATGTGGGCGTGGAAAATGGCACCTTGTTTTCCGAGGAAATGGATCACTTCCACCGGATCGCATCCTTGCCAGAACAAATGGCTCAAGTCGCAGTTGGCGCCGATCTCCTCACCTACCGCTTCACGCAGTTTCATCAGCGTTCTCGGGTTGTAGACGACGAAGTTGGGATGCATTTCAAATGCCAACTTGCGAATGCCGTGATCCCGCGCGAATTTCGCCGCTTCCTTCCAGTACGGGATCACTTTTTCTTTCCACTGCCAGTCCTGCATTTGGGCATATTCGGGAGGCCAGCGGTAGGTGATCCAATTCGGCTGGGTGTCGGTCGGCGTGCCGCCGGGACAACCGGAAAATCCCACAATGACCTTGACGTCCAAGCGTTCGGCCAGCAGAACGGTCTTGCGAAACGTCTCGACGTCGTGCGCCGCGTGTTTCGCGTCCGGATGAACCGGATTTCCGTGACAACTGAGGGTAGCCACTTGAATTCCGCGGTCCTCGAATTTCTTCTTCCAGGCTTTCGCTTTCGCCGGATCCGCCAAAAGCTCGTCGACCGGGCAATGGCCGGAATTTGGATAGCCGCCCGTTCCGATTTCCATCGCTTCCAGGCCCAGCGCACTCACCTTGTCCAGCATTTCATCGGTGGAGAGGTTGTCGTACACCGGATCGAACACGCCGATGGGAATCTTGCGCAGGGATGTGCTGCTCGAGGTCTGCCCCCTCCCGCCGGGCGCGGGCTTTGGCGCCGGGCCGGCTCCAGCAACCGCCGCAGCGCTTGCGCCCGGGATCGCCGCGGCCAGAAGGCCTGCCCCGGTGGTGGTGAGGAATTCTCGGCGGTCGACCGCCAAACCATTGCGTTGGCTTTTCATCCAGTTCTCCTCGGCGAGGTGCACGCGGAGCGCGCCCTATGGGGTTCCATAAATTCGGCGCAATTATACGCTGCTTCGGCCAGCGAGGAAGTATTGTGTTCAGCGGGAGGCCGGATCTTGTGAAAGCGGCCCGGCGGTCGGGCTTAGGCAGGTTAGGACGGCCGTGCTTGGTGGTGTTGCGCTTCGGCGCAATCGTAGCGCAATGGACCTGCAACCCTTCAGGGGGAAATTGCATTATTCTATTAGCGGGATTGTGCCGGTACGAGCTTACCGCTTCGGCGGACGAGGAGGGTGGCGATGAATCGAAGCCTATTGGGGGGCGCGCTAGTGGTGATGGTGGCGGTCTGCGCGATGACGACGACGGCAGAACCGAAGCCTTTGAGGATTTTCCTGTCGCCTTCGTCAACGATTTCCAGCGCGGACATCGTCAGAGACCTGAACTCGAAGTGCTCGAACGTTTCGCTGACGATCGATTCGCGGAATTCGGACTACATGCTGGAAGCTACGCGTTGGCCCGACCACTACAAGTTCACGCTGTTTCGCCGGGGCGGCGATGCGGTGTTCAGCACGTCGACGCATTTGATGTCGAATTCGGTGAAGGACGTGTGCCACTTCGTGAACGCCCACTAAAGCGGAATGACTGCACGCTGAGGGCTAGTGCGCCGGTTGGAGGACTGCGGTTTTCTTGGCGCGCGGACGCTTGGGCGGTGGGGGCTCCGGCGTGTTCAGGCGTTTGGGTCCGCTCACGAATGGATTTCCCTGCTCGTAGAAACGCAAGAGGCGATGGGCGTCTTGGGTAATGCCGATGCGGACGCTCACGCCGATGGGTCCCGCGCGCTTGATTGCGGCACCCAACCACAGTGATCCTCCCGCGCACAAATCCAGACCATTTTGCTCGCGATCGATCCAGAAAGCGGTGGCCAGGCGTCCGGGCCCGCGGGTGAGCTCGGACAGTTTGGAGTGGGGGCGACGCTGCAGCATCAGCTCGATTCCCTCGAGCGGCTCAACGGCGCGAAACAGAATTCCGGCTCCGATTCCTGCCCGCTGGCTGGAGACGTTGAGCATGAATGTGGAGCCGTAGATGAAGTAGACGTAGGAGTGGCCGCGGTCCAGAAATAGAGCGCGATTGCGAGGCGTGGGACCCCGAAACGCGTGGCAGGCGGCGTCACCGGGGATATAGGCCTCGGTTTCGACGATCCGTCCGCTGATTCGGCCTTGGGGCAGGTCGTGGACGAGGGTTTTGCCGATCAGGTAGCGGGCTAATTCGACGGTGTCTTGAGGGATCTCGCTTCGGCGCAGGCGGCGAATTTCTTTGGCACGCGGCATCAGGGATCATTTTGTCACAGTTCGGTTAGGTTGCTGCCTCAGGCGTGTGCCGAAGTCGGTGACGGAGCGTGGAAAAACCGGGGAAAGCGCGGAATCCGGGGCGGACTGTTCTCTATTTGGACAAGGGTCGACTCAAACGGCTTGTCTCGGTGCTGCTGCAAGCGCGAAACTGTTAGCGATGAACGCTGCGGGCTCGCTCCGGCCGGTGTTCACATCCTGACATTCAAGAAAACTGGAAGGTTTCTAAAATGAGAGATGCGCCTCCGAAGCCAAGCACGGCGGGAAAATCCAAGGCGGGCGGTGCGGTAGCAGCTGCCGAACGCCGCGGTGGTCCGCGGATCAATTTCACGGCCACAGCCGAAGTGATCGAATTGACGTCGGGGGCACATTTCGCGGCCCGCACGACGGATCTGGGCCCTGGCGGATGCTTCGTCGATACGACGCTGCCCTTCCCGGTGGGCGCTTATGTGCGCCTGATCCTGCAAAAGGGCAATTCCAAGCTGGAGACGGGCGGGTCAGTGGTGTATTCGCAGACCGGCCTGGGAATGGGCATCGCCTTCAGCGAGCTGGACCGCAGCCAAAAGCGCGAATTGGATGAGTGGCTGGGCGAGATGAGCGGCGACAAGACGCCGACGTACGTAGGCACGGTAACGGTGAAGAAGGCGCCGGCGGCCAATAGCGCCGGCAAAACCACGCTGGCGCGGACCATTCAGCTGTTGGTGCGGAAAGGCGTGATCACCGAAACCGAAGCATCGATTTTACTGGACGACAACGTCCTGTAGGCGAGCGCTTCCCGATTGGGGCGAAACGGCGACGCAACGAACGAATCGGTGCGGCGATTCCGCAACATGCAGGTTCCCGGCACGTTCCGGCATCCGAGGTAGAGGGCCTAAATGAAGAAAAAGAAATTGGGCGAGGTACTGCGTGAAAGGGGTCACATCAGCCCCGAAGACCTGGCCACAGCGATCAAGGAGCAGCAGGGCAAAGTCACCCATTTGGGTGAACTGATGCTGGATCGCGGGCTGGTGGCGAAGCAGGACTTGGGCGACGCGCTGGCGGAAGTGACGCGAGTGCCGTACGTCGATTGCGAAGCGGTGGAAGTAGACCCGGAAATCCTGAAGCTGATTCCGCTGGCGATGGCGCGGCGCACGTGCGTCCTCGCATTGAGCCTGGAGGGGCAGCGCTTGACGGTGGCGTTGGCAGAGCCGCAGAACCTGAACTTACTCGATGAGCTGCGCTTTACCACCAGCAAACAAATTGTTCCGCGCTTTTCCTTCCGCACCGAGATTCAAAATGCCATCGACCGCCTGTACGGGGTGAAACCAGCCGAGCCGGAGGAACCCGAGGCGATTACCGCGGTGGAGCAAGCGGAGTCGGATTCGGCGATGGAGTTTATCTCCACCAGTTCGCAACAGCGGAACCAGGAAGCGCTGCGCGATATCAAAGCCGAACTGAACGCCAAGAACTCTCCGGCGGTATCGGTGGTAGCGACGATCATCGGAGCAGCGGTAACCAAGGGCGCGAGCGACATCCATATCGAGCCGCAGACCAACGACACCATCGTGCGGCTGCGAGTGGACGGAATGCTGCGCGACCTGCAGCGGATCCCGCGGAGCCTGCAGTTTGCGGTGGTATCGCGCATCAAGATTCTTTCGGATATGGACATCGCCGAGCGGCGCAACTCGCAGGACGGCCGTTTCCTGGTGAAGACCGCGGGGCGCAAGATCGACTTGCGGGTCTCCACGCTGCCGACGCAGCATGGCGAAAAAGTGGTGATGCGGCTACTGGAATCCGAAGCGCCATTGCAGGATTTCTCGAAACTGGGCTTCGCCCCGGAAATCTCGGACGGGCTGAAGAGAATGCTGTCGCTGCCTCAGGGGATGATTCTGGTTACCGGTCCAACTGGGGCAGGCAAGAGCACCACACTGTATTCATCGCTGAACTACGTGATGAAGCCATCGGTGAACATCATCACCGTTGAGGATCCGGTCGAGTACGCGGTGCCAGGACTCAACCAGGTACAGGTGAACGTGAAGGCCGGGCTTACTTTCCCCACCTGCCTGCGTTCAATTCTGCGGCAGGACCCTAATGTGATTATGGTGGGCGAAATCCGCGACAAGGAAACCGCGGAAATCGCGCTGAAGGCGGCGCAGACCGGGCACTTGGTGCTGTCGACGCTGCACACCAACGATGCGATCGCCGCGGTCACGCGCATTCTGGATTTGGGAATTCCCGCGTTTCAGATCGCCACAGCGCTCACCGGGATCATCGCGCAACGCCTGGTTCGCCGGCTGTGCACCTGCAAGAAAGTGATTGCGGCAACTCCCGAATATACCGAGAAGCTTATCGAAACGGGTTCGGAGTTGCTGCCGTTTGAGACCATCGCGGTGGGCTGCGACCTTTGCGACCATGTGGGCTATCGCGGGCGCATTGGAATTTACGAATTGCTGGTTTTCGACGAACCGATCCGCAACGCGGTGCGCAATGGCGGGCGCAACGACGAGATTCGGATGCTGGCGCGAGCCAGCGGCATGCGCATGATGCAGGATTACGCGCTCGATAAATTGGCGGCCGGGCTCACTACGCTGGAAGAAATCATGCGGGTGATTCCGTTCGAAAAAGTGGAACTAAACAGCTGCACATCTTGCTCTCGCGATCTGGTGTCCGCATTCTCCTTCTGCCCGTACTGCGGAAAAAAGCGAAAAACCATCGAGACCGCGGAATCGTCTCGAAAATCCGTTTTAGTAAACGAAGGAGATTAGGTCATGTCACGGTTAGAAAACAGCGCGTGGGACCGGTTGCGCCAAGTTCCACGCTATTCCTGCATTTCGAATCTGCACGTCACCTACGAAGGACACGGCGAGGAGATCGCCACACGCCCGCCGGACATCAGCGTCCGCGGAATGTTCATCAACACCACCCGAGTTTTTCCGCAAGGGGCGGTGCTGAATGTGGAATTCCGGCTGACGCGCACCCAAGTGGAAGTGCACACCCGTGGTGAGGTGCGGTACTGCTTGCCGGGAGTGGGAGTGGGCGTGGAATTCGTTCAGCTAAGCGCGGAAGTTTTGGCGTTTATTGAAGAGGAAATCCGGCTACCGGAGGAAGTTCCAGTACTGCGTACGTAGTGCGGCAGAAACGGCGAGTTTCGAGCTGAATTTGGAACCGAGTGGCCTCGTTTGGGTGGTTATAGAACCCAGCAAAATTTTCCCCGCCCCGGAATATATTCCCGTTTTGGACCTGCAGCGCGATCCGCGCTAACATCGATTTTGCGATAAGTTACTAAAAATGTGCAGTTTAGCTTTTAGCCGGCACATGGCACGGGCCGTGCAGACTTATTTGCTAGGGGGGACCAATGACCGACCGTCGCGCGGCGAAGCGGTTTGAGCTATATCTGCCTATTCAGGTGTCAATTTCCCAGCGGAAAAGGTCGCAATTCTTCAGCGGACATCTGCGGGATATTTCCTCGCACGGGATGTATTTCCACATCGATAGTACGGTGGCACCGGGGACCAACCTGGAGTTGACGTTCTCCCTGCCGGTAGAGCGGAGCCAAGGCCAGCATGTGCTAGTCCGCGCGAGCGGCCGGGCTATTCGGACCGAGCCGATTGTCGGCGAAGACGGCGCTTTTTTTGGCGTGGCAGCGGCGCTGGATCGCATCGATTTCGTTCGGCCCGGGCACTCCGTCGCGGCGTAGTTTTTCGACGAAAATCAGACGTACCTTCATTTTCTCTCAAACCTTCTATCCATGCTCCGGGACGGGATGCATCTTTTCGTCTGCACGCGCCTGCTATTCACTTTTGTAGTCACTGGTTTTCTGGGGCCTTTCCCTGCTTTTGCTTACGCGGGGCGAGCGGACCCGGAAGGAACCTGCTAGAAATTCCAGTGGTCGTATTTGTTTGTGGGGAGCGGTGCGGTCGCATTCGGGCGCGCATGTTGCGCGGAGCTTTGGCTCCAGCGGCCGGGGATGGGGTGGCCGCAGTTCGGGCAGGCTCCGGCGCGCAGGGTGTTGGTCTGAACTTCATGCCACGAGCGGCGGATCAGGACATTGCTGCACTTCGGGCAATGAGTGTTGCCGGCGCCATACAAAATGTTGCCTTCGTAGACGTAGTGCAGGCCAGCTTCGAGGGCGATGGCCCGCGCGCGATGCAGGGTCTCGGGCGGAGTGCGCGGCTTGTCCATTAGTTTGAAGTCGGGATGGAAAGCGGTGAAGTGCAGCGGGACGTCGGGTCCGAGATTTTCCATGATCCAATCGGCGATCTGGCGTAATTCTCCTGGGGCATCGTTGAGGGTGGGGATGATCAGATTGGTGATCTCGAGCCACACATTGGTTTCTTTTTTCAGCCAGACCAGGGTCTCCAGGACCGGCTTCAGATGGGTGAGGGTGATGCGGCCGTAAAAATCTTCGGTGAAGGCTTTGAGGTCGATGTTCGCGGCGTCCACATGGTCGTAAATATCGTGGAAGGCTTCGTAAGTAATGTAGCCGTTGCTGACCATCACCGTGGGCATGCCCGCTTCGGCGGCGGCGTGGCAAATGTCGATAACGTATTCGCCCCAGATGGTGGGCTCGTTGTAGGTGAACGCAATCGAGGAGCAGCCGTGTTTGCGGGCGAGCGCCGGGACATCATCGGGCGGAAGATGGCTGGAGTGGAGCTGGTCGGAGCGGGACTTTGAGATGTCCCAGTTCTGGCAGAAAAAACATCCCATGTTGCAGCCGGCGGTGCCCATGGAAAATACCCGGGTGCCGGGGAGAAAGTGATTGAGCGGCTTTTTCTCGATGGGATCGACCTGCAGCGCCGCCGGAGCCGCATAGCCGAGGCTGTAGAGTTTGCCGCCGTGGTTGGCGCGGATGAAGCAGAATCCGGCTTGGCCTTCACCAATATGGCAGTGGCGCGGGCACAGGTAACAGTGGGCTTTGTTCCCCGGTTCGGGCTCCCACCAGCGGGCGTCATGAAGCGCGGGGGATTTTTGGAGAATCTTTAGATCGGTCATGGCGTTATGGCGACGGCTGGAATTCCTTTGGGTTCCCTTGCGATGCGCGCCTCGCTATGCGGTAAGGCTTGTACGGTTTGATTCCGGCAGGCGAGAGGGAGTTGCTATCGCCGGCGGGATCGTTGGCGTTCCTGTTTTACCCAAGCCAGGAAGCGGCGCATTCTTTTTCTCTCGCGCCACATGTAGCCAAAAAATTGCTGCGCATTCAGATCGGCGGCTTGCGGTCCGAAAAACGTCTCGAGGCGCCAACGCAGATACGGGCTTCGCCATGGCCGGAGGCGGTAACCTTTAGCGGTGATCCAGTAGTAGTGGATCGCGTTCAGCAAATCGGCGTTTCCCCTCCGACGGCGGGCGGCGGGCCGGGCGCGGTGGGTTGCGCGTGAATGCTACAATTCCCTCCCGGACGGCATATCGAATGATGAACGCAGAAGACCATTATTACAACGGCGTCGATCTATTCGGCGATGGAAAGTTGGAAGAGGCGGTTGCCGAGTACGCGGTGGCGATCGAGATGAATCCGCAATTCAGCGATGCGTTGCACGGGATGGCGCAGGCGCGGTATGCGATGGAGCAGTTTGACGCGGCGATCGAGGCGGCGGAGCGGATTTTGGAGATCGATCCGGATGACGTGCTCGCTTGGACCACGATTTCCCGGGCGTATCAGAAGAAAGGCATGGTGCCGGAGGCGGAGGCTGCGGGGAGCAAGGCCAAGATTTTGGGATGGAAGCAGACTTTAAAGGATCAGAAACCCGGCTAGCGCGGGCACTGACGCGCAACAGTCAGGACGGCAGGCGACGGACCCAGATGCGTTCGGTGGCGGGCTTGCCTATGAAGATTTTCTTGGAGGCGCGGTTGGCTATGGTGATGCGGATCGTTTCGTCGTACTCGCGATCCAGGATGCGGAGGCGAGTGGACGGGCGGAGGCCCAGGGCGGCCAGGAATTGCAGGAACTTCGGATCTTTTTCGTAGACACGTAGAATCTCGTAGGCGGCTCCGGCCGGGGCTTCGGACATTTTTATCGCGCCTAGTTTGCGGCGGAGCTTGGACATTCCACCGAAAAGTGGGACGCCGTGGGGGCAGCGGCCTTCCCGTCCGAAACGCTTGAGGAGCAGTTCGGCGACTTGCGGGGAGATTCCGTGTTCTAGGTGCTCGGCTTCCTCGTGGGCCAGCGACCACTCGACTCCGATTACTTCGGTGAGCAGCTTTTCTGCCAAGCGGTGGCGGAGGACGAGGTGCTGGCCGATTTCACGGCCGCGCGCGGAGAGCAGAATGCGGCCGTCGCGGGCGACGTGCAGGTAGCCGTCACGGGTCATGCGTTTAAGCGCGGCGGTAACTGCCGGGGGCGTCACCGCCAGGTCTTCGGCCAGACGGGCGCTGATGGGGATTTGTTCTTCCTGGACGATCTCCCAGATCGCTTTCAAGTAATCTTCCTGGGAGACGCTGGTTTTCTCGCGGCGCACAAAACCTTCCTGGACGGTTCGAGCTCAAATCACAGTGGAATCGGAAAACTGTCTAGCCGGTGTTCAAACAAGTTCACGGCCAGTTCAAAACCGCCCAGAGCGGCGGCGCTACGAACAATCGACCCGCGCGTCTGGGCTACGCACATCTAGATGCCGGCGGCTTGCGAGGTTTCCTGGCGCAAACGCTGCGCCAACTCCTGTACGCGGGCCTCGATATCTTCGCAGATGCGGCGGTAGGTTTCCAGATGCTCGCCGTAGGGATCTTCGACGTCCCAGTCCTGGCAGCGGGTTTGGGCGAATAAGGATGATCCGGGGATTCCGGTCATGTTGATGACCAGATCCGGGCGGAACAGGGTGGCATCGCTCAGGCCTTTGGAAAATTGGCGGTCGATCTGCATTCCCTTTTCCAGCAGGACTAGCCGAGTGGGCTCGACGACGCGGCCGAAAGGCGAAATTCCTGCGCTGGCTGGCTCGATGACGTCGGCCGCGTCGCGTCGCGCCAGCGCTTCCGCCATTTGGCTGCGGCAGGTGTTGCCCACGCAGACGAAGAGAACTTTGAGACGGACTGGGGCGCGCGAGATCTCGGCTGGATTGGCCGTGGCTTCTTCCTGCTGCTGTTGCTGCTGCGAAGATATCGTTTTGGGTGGCATTTTTTCGATTAACCTCGGGGCGGGCGCGCATCGACGGCCACTCGGGCGGTTTCCAGTTGGCGCGAATTGGTTACGGGCGGGGCTTGGCTTTTCTCGCACATCGCTAGAAAGTGTTCGTGCACTACGGTTTCGTGCGTGAGTTCGGGATGGAAGGTGGCGGCCAGAATGCGGCCCTGCTCGACCAGCACGGGGCGCCCTTGGTACTCGGCCAGGATGTTCACGTCGCGGCCTACTGATTCGATGATCGGGGCGCGGATGAAGACCATTTCGATGGGCTCGTCGCGAAGCGCGGATTTTCCGCGATGGACGTGGCTCGCCAGTTGGCGGCCGTAGGCGTTGCGTTCGACGGCGACGTCGAGAAATCCCAGGGATTCTTGCGCTGGACTGCGAACCTCTCGCGCGAGCAGAATTACGCCGGCGCAGGTGCCGAAGAATGCACCGCCGGTGGCGGCGAATTTCTGGATGGCTGGCAGCAGGCCTTCTTCCTTGAGAATCTTAATGTGGGTGGTGCTTTCACCTCCGGGCATGATCAGGCCGGCGATGCCCTGCATATCCGCGGGGGTTTTTACCAGGGAGTGTTCGACGCCCAGGCGCGCCAGCACTTTGGCGTGAGCGTCAAAATCTCCCTGAATTGCGAGAACTCCGATTTTCATTTGGTCATCCATTGACGCTCGCGGTATGTGCTGCGATTCAAAAGAACCGACAAGAGCGCCGGCGCTACGATGCACCCACCCTTCCCCAAAAGCAGGAAGAGTGGGGCAACCGGAAAACGGGACGGCGTAAAACCGTCGAACTGCACGTCAAAAAACTGCAAACGGCGGCGACCGAGACTACCAGCCGCGAGTCTGCAGCAGTTCCTTCGGGTCGAGTTGGCGAACGTCGATTCCCTTCATTGCTTCGCCTAGTTCTTCGGATGCTTCCAGGACGGCTTTGGGATCGTTGGCGTGGGTGGTGGCTTTCACTATGGCGCGGGCGCGCTTGGCTGGGTCGTCGGACTTGAAAATTCCCGAGCCCACGAATACCGCTTCGGCGCCTAGCTGCACGACGAGCGCGGCGTCGGCCGGAGTGGCAATGCCGCCCGCGGAGAAATTCGGCACGGGCAGCTTTCCGTGCTTGGCCACCCAATGCACCAGCTCGAATGGCGCGCCCAGTTCCTTGGCTTCGTGAACGAGCTCTTCTTCACCCATCGTTTTCAGCTTGCGCATCTGGCCAACGATGGCGCGCATGTGGCGAACCGCTTCGACGATATTGCCCGAGCCGGCTTCGCCCTTGGTGCGGATCATGGCCGCGCCTTCGGCAACGCGGCGCAGGGCTTCGCCCAGGTTGCGCGCGCCGCAAACGAACGGCACTTTATAGCCGTGCTTCCAAATATGGTGCTCCTCGTCGGCTGGGGTGAGCACTTCACTTTCGTCGATGAAGTCGACTTCCAGCGCCTGCAGCACCTGCGCTTCGGCGAAATGGCCGATGCGCGCCTTGGCCATCACCGGAATGGAAACGGTGTTCATGATTTCGCGGATGATTCGCGGAGCGGCCATGCGCGCCACTCCACCGTCCTTGCGGATATCGGACGGCACGCGTTCCAGGGCCATTACCGCGCAGGCGCCCGCTTCTTCGGCGATTTTGGCCTGCTCGACATTGGTGACGTCCATAATGACGCCGCCCTTGAGCATCTCAGCCAATCCTACTTTTACGCGCCAGCTACTATCGTTAAACGTTTCCATTGCTTCCTCCCGGCAAAATTAAAATCTCGAGCTGTTTGAACTCTAAATTCCTATTTTCTGGACCACGCGCATCAGGGTTTGAATCGCGCCGGATCCACTTCTACAAATCGTCCCTGGCCGCGCGCCAATACCTGCCCCGCGGTATTGCGGATTTCGCATTCATGGTGCAAGTTGCGGCCGTCTTTTTTCACTTCGAAGGCTTCCACAACCAAATCCTGTTCCACCCGTACCGGCCGCAAATACTCCACCTGCAGGTCGGCGGTTACGGCGTGCGCCTGGCGGAAGCGGTTGACCTTGCCCATGGCCTCGTCCAGCACCAGGGCGATGATGCCACCGTGAACGAATCCGCCCGAGCCCTGATATTCCGCGGGTATTCGGAAATGGCCGCGAATCCGTTTGTTTTCGTCATCCTGTTCGAATACCAGGCGCATCCCGCGCGGATTCGCACCGCCACAACCGAAACACGGATTTGCCGGATTGGGTTCGAGGAGCATCTAAACCAGCGCCACCCGAGTCGGCTCTTCCCGCCGCGCTCCGCGCCAACGCTTGCTCAGCTCGGTCTCCAACAAATTCGCGAGAATGCTAATGCCGCGGCCGATCTTTTTTTCATCGAGCGGAGCGAATCCCAGGCGCATGGTGTTCAGCGCGGGATTTTGCGTGTAAAAGTGGCGGCCGGGCATGAACAGCACGCCTCGCTCGCGCGCGTGGATCAAGAGTTCGCCGGCGTCCATTCCCACCGGCAGGGTGGCCCAGACGGACATGCCGCCGTCGGGCCGCACCCAACTCACTTCCTCCGGCATGTGCTTCTCCAGGGCTTCTTCCATCGCCTCCAGGCGGCTCTGATATACCTTGCGCATCTTGGCGATGTGCCGGGCCAGCAGTCCGCGGCGGACATATTCGGCGAAGGTGGCTTGGGAAAACTGATCGGTATGCAGGTCAGTGGATTGCTTTACCAGCCGCAGGCGCTCGATAGCGCTTTCCGGACCTACGCACCAACCCACGCGGAGGCCGGGAAACGAAATTTTGGAAAAAGAGTCGATGTGAATTACCACGCCAGCGCGGTCGAGGGCTTTGAGTGACGGGATGGCGCTGCCGCGCAAACGCAGGCGCGAGTAAATATGATCTTCGATGATGGGTACCTGGTAGCGCGCGGCGATCTCGAGCATGCGCCGCCGCCCGGCGAGGGGGATGGTGGTGCCGGTGGGATTCTGAAAGTCCGGAGTAACTATGATCATCTTGACGCGATTCTGCATGAGCATGGCTTCCAGGGCGTCGACATCTAGCCCGGGCGCCCGCCCATCCTGCGATTCGGTTTGTACCGGGACGGCCAGGCAGCGCACGCGAGCGGCGGCAAAAATCGCGATGGCGCCCGGATACGCGGGACTTTCGAGAACTACCGAATCGCCCGGCCGAAGAATCGCTTTGCAGAGAAGATCGAGGGCCTGCTGGCATCCGTCGGTGATCAGCAGCTGTTCAGGCCTTACGGGCATGCCCTCCGCCGCGAGCATCACGACGATCTCTTTTTTGAGCGGCTCGTATCCATCGGAGTTTCCGAGCTGCAGGATAGCGCGTCCGTCGGCGCGGAGGACGGCGTTGGCGCAGCGGCGAATCTCCTCGACCGGGAAAAATTCTTCGGGCGGGCGCGCGGTGACAAAGGCGATGGTGTCGCGCGGGACGTCCGGGGTGAGGCGGCTCAGTCCGGTTTCGCCGCGCTCGTCGGCGAAGAGCGATTCCCAGCGTACACCGCCGTTTTCGCCGCCGTAGCCGTGCGGGCGGACTGCCGGGGTGAAGGGGCGGGGCGCGGAGTCTCCACAGATGAATGTGCCGCGGCCGACGTGGCCTTCGATAAGGCCTTCGGATTCCAGCTCGGCGTAGGCGTTGGCTACGGTGGTGCGGTGGACGCCCAGTTGCTGGGCCAATTCGCGGCTGGCGGGAATGCGATCGCCCAGGCGCAATTCGCCGGAATGGACCAAGGCGCGCAACTGGTCTCGCAGCTGGATGTAGAGGGGAATGCGGCTTTCGGTCTGGAGTTGAAGGGCCAGCATTGTCTCTCCCTGGAAGCCAATATAACGGTCTAATTGTGGACGTAAAGAGCCAAATTGGCTAGAGGAAGATACTGAGGGCAGATCGGCTATGCGACGATGGCCGCGGGCTAAACGTCGTGCTCGGCTTTCTTGTTGAAATCTAGCGGGGAGGATGGGAAACAACTGCTTGGCGGATGCCAAGCAGTTGGGCTCGCTTGCGTCATTTGCTTCCGAGGCTTTGGCAGCCGAGGTCCGCGCACAAACGTCTGTCTACGCTACCAAGGTGCTGCTACTGAGAGTTCTTTTCGCCCAGGCGGCGCATGCGCTCTTGCAGCTTTTTGCGCAGGCCTGCTGGGGCGTTGGGATTGAAGGCGACCAGGTACCACAGAGGCTGGGTGCGGTCGCGGCTTAGGCGCGTTAGCGTGGCTGCGTCGCTATTGGGATGCCGGGCGATATTTTCGCGAATCGCGGCGTATGGATGCTTGGAAAGGCGGCCGAGGGTGCGCGACGTGACTTTGGGATGCTCGCTGATCAAGCGCAGCAGGTAGTAGTCCTCTTTGGGCGCCTGCTTGGAAAGGGTGTCGAGCATTTCGGGCTTCACTTCTGCGCTGAGCACGGTGCTTACCTTCTCGTCCCAACCCGCAGTGATGTGGTTCAGTTCCTGGGTGCGGGCGTGGATGAGCTGCTCGAGCACACGGCGCTCCTGCTCCAGCCGGTTAGGCGGCAGGGCGCTGCGTTCGACCGAGTCCAGCACACGCAACAAATGCTGCCGTTCGCCAAAAACGATCTGGGTGGTGCGCACGCTCTTGCCTTTGGTGGAATGCCGAACTAGATCGGACCGCCTCATGAATCCCCTCTTTCGGTTAAGTAACCGCGACGGATTATGTAACTCGCGGCGCGCGCAGTAAAGCAACGCGGCGCGAAGTGTTCCGTTGCGAGCAACAGATGGTTCTAGGACTACCCCGAAACGGCCGGCGATGTCAACGATTCGATGCACCGCCTTCCGTGGCGGATTCAGCCAGCGTTAGCCTGCTGTTCGAGTACTTCGTCACTCACCACGGTGAAATGGGTGAGGTGCGCGGCGCCAAAGGACGTGGTGATAGCTACGTCGGAGGCGTCGCGGCCAGTGCCCATTAACACCCGGCCGATGCGCGGATAGTTGTGGCGGGCATCGCAGGTCCACCAGCGATGATCCAGGTAAACCTCAAACCAAGCGCTGAAATCCATCGGCGTGGGGCAAGGCGGGATGCCGATGTCACCCAGATAGCCGGTGGCGTAACGCGCTGGAATATTGAGAGCGCGGCACATGGTGATCGCGAGGTGCTGAAAATCGCGGCACACTCCCAGGCGTTCGGTGAAAACATCGAGCGCGGATTTGGAGGGCCGCGCGAACTGGTAGCCAAACGTAACTTTCGCGTGCACCCAATCGCAGACGGCCTGTACGCGAGACCATCCCGGGGCGATGTCGGAAAAGAGTTCCCAGGCGATGGCAGTGAAGCGATCTACCTCGCAGTAACGGCTGCTCAACAGATAGTGAAGAACGTCATTGGGCAGGTCCTGTACCGGAACCTGCTGAGCATCAACGGGGACCGCGTCCGGTTCGCCGGTATCATAGACCAGGGTGGAACCGCTGAGGCGCAGAGCTCCGGGCTGGGCGAAAAAACGGCTGCAGCGATTGCCGAAGTAATCGATATACACGGAGCAATCCGACTGCGGATCGAGGCGAACTTCATCCGGCTCGCGCAAATCGCGCTCGCGCGAGGGATGGACGTTAAGCATCGCCACAATCGCGACTGGCGCGGGAATATCGAAATGAATGTCGTACCCTAAACGAATCAGCATCGAGTGCGCCCCACCTTTGGCGCCTCCAGCGGCTGCCGGACGGTTTTGCGAATGGGCGGAGCTCCTTGCCCCATCACTCGAGGGAACTTCGCGGAAAGATCGCCTGGAACTTTGATCGCAGGCCTTCTCCCCTCACAGCGGTAGAGTGAATAGTATCATTGGAAAGGTCATCCGGCGGTATGGTGGTGCGTGGGGACGACTGATTGTGGGGGCGGAAAATACTTTTGGGGAGAGCGAATGTCGGCATTCGACGATCATCGGGACGAACTGGAACATTACGAAACCATGATGGGGACGCACCGCGGGAGGCTGGCGGTGTCGTTGGATCTGGTGACCAACGCGCTGGTGTTGGTGGGGCAGCACGGGGTGTATTGCCGGAGCGCTTCAGGCGGGGATAAACCGGCGATGGATATTCGCTTGATTACTCAGGAATTGGGGAAGGCTAAGGAACTCATCCAGAATGTGATGGAGGGATTGCGGGCGGAGCGGGAAGGGCGGGGACGGCCGAATTAAGGGCGGCTGTGCCGGATGTCGTGTCGAGGTGATTTGCGAGGGCAAAGTCTAAGCGCCCGCTTTCACCTTCTACTCCAAATCAAAATCGTTGCTCTTAGGGTGCGCGGCCGGTTAGGAAGGGGTTTGATTCTCTCTCTTGGCCGATCGTGGTGGATTCTCCGTGACCGGGGATCACCAGGGTTTCCTCGGGTAGCACCAGGAGTTTTTCGTGGATTGACCGGATGATGTCGGGGAACGATCCGCCCCACAGATCCGTCCTGCCGATACTTCCTGCAAAAAGTGTGTCGCCGGCGATGAGGCGCGGGGCTTTATTTTCTTCCGCCCGCGCATCGGTTGCGTTGGCTGCAGCGGCTCCGTTGGAGGCTGGCGTAACGGCGCCGGCGGGGCGCGTGTCTGGAATCCAGAGGCTTATGCTGCCGGGGGTGTGGCCGGGAGTGTGGAGCACGCGGGCTTCGAAGCCGCCCCAGCGGACGGTGTCACCGTCGCGCAGGAACGATTCGATGGTGGTGAGCGCGGGAACTGGAACCCCCAGCCATTCGGCCTGACGGGCCATATTGCGGTAGAGCTCCATATCGTTTTCGTGGATCAGAACCGGTGCGCCGGTGACCTGATGCAGGCGGGCCAGGCCGCCGATGTGGTCGATGTGGGTGTGGGTGCTGGCGATGGCGCGAACTTTGAGGTGGTGGCGGGCCAGGAGGGCCAGGATTTGGTCCACTTCGTCGCCGGGATCAATCACCAGCGCTTCGCGCGTTTGCGGATCGCCGAGGATCGAGCAATTGCATTGCAGCATGCCGACGGGGATGATTTCGTGAATTAGCGCTCGAGTCACAGCGATTCGAGTATAGCAGCGAAACCTTTGCTACCATGGAGACGCGGAAGCGGTTCAGGCAGCTGAAGGATGGAAAAATCGGCCCATGTTTGAAACGCCATTACGCGCGGTGCACGAACGTGCCGGCGCAACGCTGGGAACTTACCAGGGAACGGTGCTGCCCGAGCGCTACACCGACTTCTCGAGCGAATATCGCCACGCGCGCGACGGAGTGGCGCTGCTGGACACCAATTGGCACGCTCTCGCCGCATTTCACGGTCCGGACCGTTCGCGCTATCTGAACGCCGTTCTCAGCAATAATATTTCGACTTTGAAAGACGGGCAGGGATGCGTGGCGTTGCTGCTGAATCCACAGGGCCACGTGCTCGCAGAGCTGGAGTGCTACGCGCTGCCGGATCAAATCTACGTTCGTTCGGCGGCGGAAGTGCGCGAGCGGACGCACGCGACTTTGGAACGGTTCATTATTATGGACGACGTTACGCTGATGGACCGGACCTTTGATGATGCGAGCATCGCGCTCGAAGGACCGCGCGCCGGTGAGGTGATCGGTAAGCTGTGTGGCGCGCCTGCGGGATACGCTTCAGCGGACGAGATGCCGGAATTTGCGAGCGTGGCGGTGACCATCAACGCACACCACTGCCGGCTGATCCGGCGATCGCACTTCGGTTCGAGCGGTTTCGAACTGGTGGCTCCTCGCCTGGGCCTTCCCACGCTGTGGCAGGGATTGCGGGATGCGGCGCTCGCCTGCGGCGGAGGTCCGGTGGGCTACGCGGCGCTCGAGGCGCTACGAATTCAAGCGGGAGTGAAATGCTTCGGGCCGGATTTCGACGATACAGTGATCCCGCAGGAAGCGGGACTAGAAACCACGCACATCAGTTTTACGAAGGGCTGCTACACCGGGCAGGAGATTGTGGAACGGGTGCGGTCGCGCGGACACGTCAACCGGCGGCTGGTGGGGCTGGAATTCGATAGGCGGACGCTGGTGGCGCGTGGCGCCAAGCTAGCAGCGGACGGGAAGGAAGTGGGGCAAGTGACCAGTTCGGCGTTCTCACCGGCGCTGGCGCGGGTGATTGGGCTCGGTTACGTGCGCAGGGAACACAATGCTCCCGGCAGCCTACTGGAATGTGCCGGAGAAACGGCGCGGGTGGTTACGTTGCCGTTTGAACCGGCGCGGCGGTAAAGGCTCTCGGTACCGGCGCTGATGTTCGCATCTGGGAGTGTGAGAACTCCTTCCGTTTTGACATGCACACCCGGACGAGCAACGGCATTCCGCCGCCAGGGCACCTCTGGGTCTGCTCCTAAAAAATGGTTACTCTTATGCGCAGGAACTTTTTGGGATTCTGGCGAAAGTCACCCAAGAGCTGGCGTAGGTCCCCGGTGGCGCCGGTTAGATTGTCGTAGAGCTGCTTGTCAGTGAAGAATTTCCCCATGGTGCCGGTGTTGGAGTTGAGTTTGGCGGTGGCATCGCGGACATTGGCGGTGGCGTCACGCATGTTATTGAAGACGGCATCGTCGTTGGCCAATTTTCCAATGGTGCCTTTGCCCTGGCGAACGTCGGCGAGAACCGCGTTGCCATTATCGAGGAACTGTTTGGCGCTGGTGTATGCAGCGGGATCGTAAACGAGCTTGCCAAGGGTTCCCTTCTGATCGTGAACGGCGGCAATAAGGTCCTGGGTGTTGCCCATAGTGGCGTTGACCTTCTGATAGAGCTCGTCGCTGGCGACGAGTTTTCCTACAGTTCCCTTCCCGCCTTGGATGTCCGCGACCAAGTTCTGCAGCCGCTCGGTGGTGGCGTTCAAATTATTGTAGAGCGCCGGATCGGTGAGCAACTTGCCGACAGTGCCGCGGCCCTTTTGCACATCCTTGACCATGGTGGCTACTGAGTCCGATAACTCTTTAAGGTTCTCTTCCAGTTCCACGCCGCGCTCGGCCATCTCTTTCATCGACGCTTTCTCGGAGCCTTGCACTTCCCCACCCGACGGAATTGGCTGTCCGCCCAGGCTGCGCGAAATAGTGACGTAGCGGTTGCCCAGCAAACCTTCGGTGATTAGCGACGCGCTAGAACCGGTGCGGATATCTTCGGAAAATTTGCGATTGATCCGCAGCACCAGGCGAATGTTGTGCATCGGGTCGGGCGGCTGCTGGTTGAGCTGGATGGAATCGACGTTACCGACGTCCACGCCGTCCAGGCGCACCGGTGCGCCCACTTGCAAGCCCTCCACTTCCGGCAGGAAGGTGAACAGTCGGTATTTTGGTCCGAGAAATCCGGCGCCGGTCACGTAGAAGACGCCGAGAGTGATGATGAAGAGCCCAACTAGAACGAACAAGCCAACTCGGAGTTCGGTCCACGTCAGTTGTTTGGGTTGCGCCATTTGCCTGGTCTCCTCGCGAACGGAAGTTTAGCCGCTATTCCGCGGATGCCAAAAATTGTTTCAGGTATGGATCGTTGGTTTCGAGAAACTTTTCCGGAGCGCCCTCAAAATAAATTTCGCCCGCCCGGAGTAAAAGCAAATTGGTGGCGGCCGGGGCGCCCGGAAGGCGCGCGGTGGTTTCCGGCTGCGCGCCGATGGGAAGTAGCGCCCGAATGCCGATTTCCGGACCGGGGCGATGGCCCAACGATGGTTCGCCTCGCACGCCGATCTCGGGACCCGGGCGAATGCCGGTCGCCGGGCGAACGCGTTCGCCAATTTCCGGACCTGGTCGAATGCCGATCGTTGGGGCTGACCGTTCGCCAATTTCGGGGCGCGGGCGATTGCCGATGGCGGGGCCGCTGCCGGCGCCCAGCTCGGGACGGGCGCAGGACGGAAAAACGGGCGGTGCGCTTCTTGCGGAATTCAGGATCGCGCCGCCCGCGGCGCTGTCGAAATGATAGTTCGACAATCCAAACGCGTCCTGAAGACGGTGGGTGGCAAGCAACGACGTAACACCCAGCAAGTCGCGCAGCCGCAGGATAAGCAGAATGATGGTTTGCGATGTTACCGGGTCCAGGCCAGCCGTCGGAGAATCGTAGAACACCATCGGCGGGCGGCCGATCAGGGCGCGCGCGATCGAAACGCGTCGGCGCATTCCGCCGGAAAGTTCCGCCGGGAAGCGATCGATGGAGTGCTCCATTTCGACAAATTCCAATGCTTCTCTTACGCGGGCGAGCACTTCGTCTTCGGGAATATGCTCTTCGTTCAGGCGGAAGGCGACGTTGGCACCGACGTCGATGGCGTCGAAAAGCGCGCCCTCCTGAAATACGAATCCAATGTTACGCCGAAAATCGAGCAGCTCCACTTCGGTGGACGCGATGATGTCGCGGCCCATCACCCGGATTTTTCCGGAGTCGGGGCGGATCAATCCGGTGGCCAGCTTCATGATCGAGGTTTTGCCGGCCCCGCTTTCACCCAGCAGGATCTTGGTTTCGCCGGCCATCACGGTGAACGAAACGCCGCGTAAGACGTCCGTGGAACCGTACTCCAGGTGGACGTCCTCAAAGCAAACGAGCGGCTCAAGCGCGTTGGGAGGCGTCACCTGGGACCGCTCCGTAACGGGTGAAAATCCGTGAGGCGCGCCTCTAAGGGGCGCGGGAGTGGATGAGTAATCACTCCCGCGATTATAGACGCAAACGGCCGGGGGGTTGCACCTTCAAAGACCGAAAATCAAAACGCCTCCCCTCCCCGGTTCGCGGGAAAACCGCGGCGGTGGGAAAGTAAGACCGGCACGACAAGACCGAGCTGGGGGCGGCACTGCGGAACTATTTTTGGAAGATGAAGAGGAGTAAACGGGAGATCACCGCGTCCGACATGATAATCGCGACCGAGGCGATCACGGTGGCGGATGTGGTGGCGCGGCCTACGCCCTGGGTGCCGCCACGGACGTTTAGCCCCTGATAACAGGCTACCGTCGAGAGTATCAAGCCGTATAACAACGGCTTGACCATTCCCTGGACCAGGTCGCCGAAGGCTAGCGCGTCAATGGCGCGCGACCAGAACTGCACCGCACCCAGTTGTAGGGTGAAGTGCGCCACGATGAATCCACCGACCAGACCTACGAAATCGGAGACGGCGGTGAGTAACGGCAGCATCAGAATACTGGCGAGCACCCGGGGTGTGACCAACTTACGGATCGGATCGGTCCCCAGGGCACGCATGGCATCGATTTGCTCGGTGACCACCATCGATCCCAGTTCGGAGGCGATGGCCGAGCCGTTGCGTCCGGTCACCAGCAGCGCGGCGATCACCGGACCCAACTCGCGAACGAGGGCCAGCGCAACCGCGTCCCCAGTAAGTGCGGTTTCGCCGAAGCGCTCAAATTGGGAGGAAGTTTGCAGCACCATCACGACGCCGATGAAAAATCCGGTAAGGGTGACGATGGGAACTGAGCCCACGCCAATCTGGTCCATCTGCGCCAGCAAATCGGAAACGTAAAAGGGAGGGGTGAAAATATTAGCGATGGCGCGCGCCGTTAAATAAACGTACTCCTGGAAAGAAAGCAGCTTGTCCTTGAAGAAGTCGGTCGGCGAGTTCAGGCGCGACGCGACTGGTTCTTCCGGGCTCTCTTCCGGCACGTTTAGGATGGACGTCACTCAGCCGCCTTGTCGGAAACTCGTTGAGCGTAACTTCCGAAACATCCGGCGTCAAGCAATGGCGAGTGCGATCGGAACGCGCCCGGCTGCTTTACGGTTACCGGGGGCTCCGGTACAATCTCTCGTTTGCATATTGCGTGCGGAGAATCTGGGCTCGATGCTGCGATTTGTTACCGCGGGCGAATCACATGGGCAGGCGCTGCTGGCCTGGATTTCTGGGTTGCCTGCGGGTGTGCCTATCGATCTCGACTTCGTGAATCGCGAGTTGCATCGCCGGCAATTGGGATTTGGGCGCGGCGGGCGGCAAAAGATCGAGAAGGATCAAGCGGATATTCTGGCCGGGGTGCGCCACGGGCAGACCATTGGCGCGCCGATCGCGATCCGCATCGAAAACCGCGATTGGGCCAATTGGCAAAAAGCGCTGCCGGTGGAAGAGTTGCAGGGAGAAGACGACGCGCCGCGTCACTTGACCGCGCCGCGCCCCGGACACGCGGACTTGGCCGGAGCGCTGAAATTCGATCTTCACGATGCGCGCTACATTCTGGAACGCGCTTCCGCGAGGGAGACTGCGGCGCGCGTGGCCGCCGGAGCGGTGGCGAAATTGGTGCTGCGGCCTTTTGGGATCGAAATTCTGAGCCATACCGTGGCGGTCGGCCACGTGCGGCTGGAACGCGCCGCCGCTTGGGAAGAAATCGTGCAGGCATGCGAGAATCTGGAATTGCCGCTGCGCTGCGTGGATGCGGAAACCGAAGCGCGAATGAAGGCGGAGGTCGAGCAGGCGCACCGGGCGGGCGATACCGTGGGCGGGGTTTTCGAAGTGGTCGCCCACAACGTGCCGGCAGGGCTGGGCAGCCACGTGCAGTGGGACGAGAAACTCGACGGCCAGTTGGCGCGCGCGGTGATGTCGATCCAGTCGGTGAAAGGCGTTGAAATTGGCGCGGGCATCGCAGGCGCGGGCAGTTTCGGCGGCGAAGTGCAGGACGAAATTCGCTACGATGCCGCCGGCAAGCGGTTTATCCGAACGTCGAACCGCGCCGGCGGTCTGGAAGGAGGCATCACCAATGGCGAAGACGTGGTGGTGCGCGGCTACATGAAGCCGATCTCGACGCTGCGCAAGCCGCTACTCACCGCCGATTTGAAAACGAAAGACGAAGTGCGCGCCGCGTACGAGCGCTCGGACACCAGTGTCGTGCCTGCCGGAGGAATCGTAGGCGAAGCGATGGTGGCAATTACAATTGCCGGCGCGTTTCTGGCGAAATTTGGCGGGGATTCGCTCACCGAGCTGCGCCGCAATTTCGCCGGATATCAGCAACAGCTCGATTCCTACTAGGACGACACTCGATCATGATCCATCCCATTACAAAATACGGCGAGCCGGTGCTCGAACAACCGACCAAGCGCGTTGAAAACTTCGACCAGAACCTGGCGAAATTGATCGAGGACATGTTCGAGTCGATGTACGCCGCCAATGGCGTGGGCCTGGCCGCCCCGCAGATTGGCCTGGGAGTGCGGCTGGCGGTGATCGACGTTTCGTTCGGCAAGAACCCGGAAGCGAAAATCGTGTGCGCCAATCCCGAGATCGTCTACAGCGAAGGCGAGCAGCGCGAGGAAGAAGGCTGCCTTTCAGTGCCGGGGATGCGCGGGTATGTGGCGCGCCCCCAGTACGTAACGGTGCGGGCGCAGGACGCCGCCGGCAAGGAATTCGAAATGCGCGGCGAAGGGCTGCTGGCCCGGGCGTTCTGCCACGAGATCGATCACTTGAACGGCAATCTCTTCCTGATCCACCTGAGCATGCTCAAGCGCGATCTGATCAAGCGCAAAATCCGTAAGCTGAAAAAAGCCGGGGACTGGTAGACGCGGTGCCATTGCGATTAGTCTTCTGCGGCACTCCATCATTCGCCCTGCCCTCGCTGCGCCGGTTGATCGCGGAACCCGGATTTCAAATTGAAGCGGTCATCACCCAGCCGGATCGTCCGCGCGGCCGCGGCGGGCAAATCTACAGTTCCCCAATAAAGGACGCGGCGCTGGCCGCGGGCCTGCACGTCTACCAGCCCGAAAAAATTCGGTCGGATTCGGCGCACGATTTTTTTCGCAAGCTACAGCCGGACGTCGTGGTGATCATCGCCTACGGGCAGATCATTCCCGAATCGCTGATCGCCATCCCTCGTCTGGGCTGGATCAACGTGCATGGTTCGCTGCTGCCGAAATATCGGGGAGCGGCGCCGATCCAGTGGGCGATCGTAAACGGCGAGACGCGCACCGGGGTGACCACCATGCAGATCGATCGCGGTCTCGATACGGGAGCGCTGTTACTCCAAGCGGAACTCGAGATTGGCGCGGACGAAACAGCTCCGGAACTTGCGGCGAGATTGGCGGAGGCGGGCGCGGCGCTGATCGTCGATACGCTGCGCAAGCTTGCGGCAGGTGAGATTGCCGCGACGCCGCAGGATGGATCTCAGGCCACTCTTGCGCCGATACTCAAGAAAGAAGACGGGCGAATCGATTGGACGCAGAGTGCGGATCAGGTTTACAACCGGATTCGCGGCCTTGATCCGTGGCCCGGGGCGTTCACGATGTTTCGCGGACAGACGTGCCACATCGAGGGTGTTCCGAGCGATCTGGCGGTTCCGGCGGCGGCGACTTCCGGCACGATGCACATCGCAGGGGCGGGAGAATTTGTGGTCAAGTGCGGCGGTGGCGGCGCGTTGCGCGTGGAGCGCGTGCAGTTGCAGGGGCGGAAACGTGTTACCGCGCACGATTTTTTGAACGGGGCGCGGATTCAGCCGGGCGAACGGTTCGAGAACTCAGCCGGCTGACTCTTCAGATCTGAGCGGCAAAACTCACTATGACAATTTCACCAGCGCGAACGATTGCTTTCGATATTCTGCGGCGTGTTGACGTCGAAGGCTCCTACGCCTCCGACTTGCTGCACAACGCGCTGGGGGCCCGGACGATTGCCGCCGACGCGTCGCTGGCCACGGAGATTACGCTGGGGGTGCTGCGCTGGCGGCGTCTGCTCGATTGCCAGCTGGATACATACTTGAAGGTGCCCGCCTCGCGGCTCGATCCGGAAGTGGCGGTGACGCTGCGAATGGGCTTGTATCAGTTGCGATTTCTCGATCGCGTGCCGGCGCATGCCGCGGTCCACGAAAGTGTGGAGCTAGCCAAGCGCTGCGGCAAAGTGTCCGCTGCGTCGCTGGTGAACGCGGTACTGCGCCGAGCCAGCCGCAATCCGCGGCGGCCGGTAGAGGAGTTTCTCGGCAGCAACCGCGCACCCGCCGAGCGGCTAGCGATCATTCATTCTCACCCCACGTGGATGGTGGAGCGGTGGATCGAGCGGTTCGGCGAGGAACGGACGATTGCGCTGCTGGAATCCAATAATCGTCCCGCCAACATGGCCTGCCGGTTGAACGCCGCAGTGAGCGACGCCGAAATCCAAAGCGAATTGCGCGCGCAGAATCTGGAAACGCAACCGGGCAAGCTGCTGGCACGAACCTGGATCGTGCGCGGCGGCAGCCTTTCGCAGACCGAAGCGTTGCGCCAGGGACGAATTTCCATCCAGGACGAAGCCTCGCAGATCATTCCCCTGCTGCTCGGCGTCGAGCCAGGGCAAACCGTGCTGGACGTTTGCTCAGCTCCGGGGGGAAAGACGATTCTGCTCGCGCAGGCGGCCGGGCCGGCCGGGCGGGTGATCGCCACCGACCTGCACATGCACCGGTTGCGGTCGATGAGGACTCAGCTGGAGCGGTGCGGCGCACGCAACGTGACGCTGGCGGCGCTGGATGGCGCGCAGCCGCTGCCGTTCTCGCGAAAATTCGACCGCATCCTGGTGGACACCCCGTGCTCGGGCACCGGCACGCTGGCGCGTCATCCGGAAATTCGCTGGCGGCTACAGGCGGATGACATGGAAAAGCTGCATCGCGAACAGGCTGGGCTGCTGCGTCCTGCTCTGGAAGCGTTGGCGCCGGGCGGGCGCCTGATCTATTCGACATGCTCGCTCGAGCGCGAGGAAAATGACGACGTGGTGGACGAGGTACTGAACGGCAATACGCGGATGCGAGTTGCGTCCTCGGCCTCCATCGCGGCGGCGGCCGCGCCCTATCTCGCTGCGGGAGTTTCTACCGGCTCATTTTTCGAGCGCGGGCGTTTCTTTTCCACGTTTCCTCCTATCCATCAGACCGACGGCTTTTTCGCGGCAGTACTGGAAGATACATCCGCGCCGGGGAAAGATTGAACTCCGGCGGCGCGTCATTTAGCATCATTGCGCGAGGTGGGCGAGCGCGGCGAGCCCACCGCATGTACGTAAATCCGTGAGCATCCCGGGAATACCACCAATGGAAATGCGACAACGCGTGCAGTGGATCGGGCGCATGGTGCTGCTGGCGTTCATCCTGGCGTCGGCGGCGTTCCTGAGCGCGATTACCGCGATGCGCTTCGCGATTCAAGGCCGCGAAGTGGTGATGCCCGCGATCGTCGGAAAAACCGAGCAGGAGGCCCGCTCGACGCTGCAGGGCCGCGGGCTATTTCTCAAAGTGGAAGACCGAATTTTCAGCATGCAGGGAGTAGCCACGGTGGTCCGGCAAAGTCCGCCGTCCGGCGTGCACGTGAAGAGCGGCCAGTTCGCGCACGTGGTGCTGAGCATGGGTCCGCAAAAAGTGACCATCCCCGCGATCGTCGATAAGAGTTTGCGCGCGGCGCGGATCGAAATCCTGCGCGATGGATTGCAGATCGGCGAAATTTCCAGTTTTCGATTGCCGGGCACTCCCGAGGATGTGGTGCTGCAGCAGGACCCGTTGCCCGGCAGCACCGCCGCTTCGAGCCCGCAAGTGAACTTGCTGGTTGCTCTCGGAAGGAGTTCGAGCGCCTTCACCATGCCCGATCTTGGTGGACTTTCTCTGCTCGAGGCGGAGAATCGCCTTCTCGCCGGTGGCCTGAGGATTGGAAAGATCACCTTATTGCCGCTGACTGGCGCGCCCCACGCCACGGTCACCTCGCAGTTGCCGGTAAAGGGTTCCCGAGTGGAATCCGGCGCGCCGGTAGAATTGCAAGTTGCCGAATAAGGCTCGATTGTCCCTGTGTTAGAATTTCATCCGGTGGCAACCGCTCATCCCATCATCGAGATCGCGCCTTCGATTCTGGCTTGCAATCTGGCTTTCCTTGCCGATGAAGTGCGCAAGGTCGAGGCCGGCGGCGCCGCGGTAATCCACGTCGACGTCATGGACGGCCACTTCGTACCGAATCTGACCATGGGCGTACCGGTCCTGGCGTCGCTGCGCAAGGCAACCCGTCTGCCACTGGATGTGCATCTGATGATCGAGCGGCCGGAGGAGTTCATCGGCGCGTTCGCCCAGGCCGGCGCCAACCGCATTTTGGTGCATCAGGAAGCCACGCCGCATCTCGACCGCGCTCTGCAGTTGATCCGGGAGCATGGCGTCGAAGCCGGCGCGGTGATAAATCCGGCCACACCGGTGGCCATGCTGAAAGAAGTTTTGCGGGATGTGGATACGGTGCTGGTGATGTCGGTAAATCCTGGATTTGGCGGGCAAAACTTTCTGGCGTACTCGTTCGAGAAAATCAGGGAGCTGCGCGATCTACGCGAACGGCACGGATACCGATATCGGATCGAAGTGGATGGTGGCGTGGGGACGGAGAATATCGCCGCGCTAGTGGCCGCCGGAGCGGGAACGTTCGTGGCGGGAACGAGCATTTTTCAGTCCGCGGATCCGGCGGCAGCGGTCAGAGAGTTGCTCGCTTTGGCGCGCGGAGCGCTGGCGCAAAGGGCATCATGAAACTATTTTCAGAAAAGAAACGGAATTGGATCTCTCTTGCGATTGCTTTCGGACTGGCGGCGAGTTCGGCGTTTGCACAGACCGCTCCTCCAAAAAAGAAAAAGAAGAAGGCAGACACCAGCCAAACCGAGCCCAAGCAATCCGCAGAGCCCGACAAGGCGCTGTACGATCGCGCCATGGCCGACCAGAAAAAAGGCCGCTACACCGAAGCGCGGCTCAGCCTGCAAACCCTGATCAATACTTATCCAGACAGCGAGTACCTGGCCAAAGCTAAGCTGGCCATCGCCGATTCCTATTACAAAGAGAGCGGCACTTCCAACCTCACCCTGGCGATCAACGAGTACAAGGACTTCATCACTTTCTTTCCGTTCCTCGACGAAGCCACCTACGCGCAGATGCAAGTGGGCATGGCCCACTACAAAATGATGGAGAAAGCGGACCGCGACCGCACCGAAGCCGAAGCCGCGGAGGACGAGTTCCAAACATTTTTGTTGAAATACCCACAAAGCCCGCTGGCGCCCAAGGCCGGCCAAAGGCTGCGTGAGGTGCAGGAAGTGCTCGCCGACAGCGATTACCGCATTGGGCGGTTTTACTATTTGAAAGGCGATACCCGCGCCGCGGTTCCCCGGCTGCTGGAAGTCACCGAGCGCTATCCGCTCTACAGCCAGAGCGATCAGGCGCTGTGGATGATCGGCGCGATTTACGAAAAGGCCGAGAAGCGGGAAGTTGCCGATAAGTTCTACGCACGAATTGTCCGCGATTATCCCAACTCGTCCTACAACGCTGAAGCCAAGAGGCGACTCATGGCCGCAGGCGTTCCGGTGCCACAACCCGATCCTGCCGCGCTGGCGCGTATGCAAGAGGCCAAACAGAGCGCCTCCAACGATCCGCATCCTACCGTCATGCGCCGTGGCTTAGCTGCCGTCAAGAGCAGCCCGGACGTCGCCCACGCCGCGAAAAGCGGCAACCCCAATCTGAATCCGCCCAGCGATATCGACGCGGGCGAGGTGCTCAAGCCCACCGCCGCTGGCAACACGATTGCCGGTAAAACTGTGGGCGGGCCGGAAAATTCCACCGCGGTCGAGACCGTGCCGGCCGGAGCGACCGCACCGTCGGAAGATGTGCCCGATGCCGGTTCGCCATCAGAGCCAGGCGTGTCCCCGGAAGGAATGCCGTCGGCAATAACAGGCACGTCGGGATCGGTCGTCGGCGCAACGCCCTCGGAGCTGCCAAGCCACGCGTCTGCAGGCGCGCCGGGATCGTCAGTCACCGGGTCATCCGGTTCGCCCGCGAGCGGTTCGGCCCCTGGACCTTCCACGCCGAACGCCAGTGCCACCACCACCCCGACGGCCGGCGCTGCCGGGACTACTGCTGCCAGCGGCACAGCAACTGGCGCCGCGAAGACCACAGCAGCCGCGACGAGTGCCGACGCCGACTGCTCCAAGCCGAATAGTGATGGCAGTAAGAGCGATTCGAGCCAGCCCTGCGCCGCAAATCCAAAGACCGAATCGACCAGCAAGAAGAAAAAGGGCCTACACAAGCTCGTTCCCTGGTAGTACTTTCGTACTGCTGCTGGCAGGTGGAACACTGCTCCTCCCTTTCGATTGACGTCTCGCGCATCGCGGTGTTACGAATTGAAGATTGCAGTTGGTAGGGTTGTGCGCTTGGGCGCCAGCTGAGGGGACTCTTCGTGCCGAAAATTCTGGTCGCCGACGACAATAGCAACATCCAGAAAATGGTGACGCTCGCTCTGGCGGAACACCACATGGAAGTTGTCGCCGTCGGGAATGGTGAAGTGGCCGTTCGCCGGCTGCCGGACGTGAGGCCGGACCTGATTCTGGCCGACGTGTTCATGCCCGTCCGCAATGGCTATGAAGTCTGCGAATTCGTGAAGAACGACCCGCAATTCGCCCACATTCCCGTGATTCTGCTGGTTGGCGCGTTCGACCCGCTGGACGAGAAGGAAGCGCATCGGGTCTGCGCCGACGGAATACTAAAAAAGCCTTTCGTACCCCCCGATCCGCTGATCGCTATGGTGGTCAGCACGCTGGAGCGCTGCAAGAACGCCAACTTGGCCGCGCGCCAGGCGGAGATCGCCGCTGCTGCGGCTGCCGCGCCTCCCCCAGTCAAACAAGTGGATATTCCGTTGCCGCCTCCGCCCACGGATCTATACGCCGAGGCCGGCTCCTCCGGTGCCGAAGAGTCGAACCAGATGGGCCAGGGACGCGCCGATTTGATCGAGGCGCAGGATCAGCAGATGGGTCTGGATACCACGCCGACCTGGCGTCGCCAGGCAATGGATTTACAAGTGCCGGACGGCGTTTCTGCTGCCGCATTTGAGGCGTCTGTTTCGGAATCGAATGAAACGTCTTCTCCCGACAGCGAAGCTGCGCTGCCTTCTGCTGGGGTTGTGGCTGCCAGCCCAGAAGGGCATCCCGCGGCGGATGTGCATGCGTCGTTCCTCGAAACGGCTTCGATTGGCGCAGTGGAATCGCCTGAATTCGCACATCAAGCCGCAGCTTCCGACGTTACGGTAGCGGTTCCGGCGATCTGGCCAGAGCTTCTACCTCCCGTCGCACCGGCCATGCTGGAAGCCGCTGCGCCTATACCCTCGAGCGCTTCGTCTTCCGCCAATGACTCCAACGGCGCTGGCTGGATGAGCGTTTCCGTTCCGGCTCTGCCGGTAAAGAATCCCAGCGGTTGGACGGTGATGCTTGATTCCCCGGCGGGATCGGTGCCTTCCGTGCCATATCGGCCGGTGGCCGCTGGTCCCAGTGGCGTTGAGGCAGCGGGGCTGACCGTTGCGCCGCAAGAAGCGCCCGCAGCATTCGTGCCGCCTCCTAGCGATTCCAGAATTGCCGCGGAGATGAGCCGCCTGTTTTCGGGCCTCGTCTCGCCCGAAGCGGCCGCAGTGGCCGCCGACGCGGCGGCTATCGAAGCGGCGCCGAGTTCGGCTTCGGCGGGAGTTGCGGCGGCGCCTGAATCGCATCCGTCGGACCTGCAATTCGAGGGTGACGACAGCGGAGTTAGCTCATACGGCGCAGCCGAGCCCGGCACAGAAATCGGAGAAGCGGAAGGCCCATCGGTAACTGGCGTGGAGAGCACGCCCGTCGAGGGCATGACCGAAGAGCACGCGAGTCAATACACCATCGGCCCCACCCAGCTCGATATCGACGACAGCGTGGCGACAAATTTCGCCGGCTCGCAAGCCGCAGATCTGCACTCGCCGCTGGAAACGGCTCCAGAGCCGCCGCCTCAGGCCGCGCCGGAAGTCGCACCCGAATTACATGCAAGCGCCCAAGCCGCGGCCGCGCCTTCCCTTGCGGGGCTACCGGCGGCGCATCTGGATATCGACGCCGCGGTAATGGAAGCGGCTGTGAAGCGCGTGCTCGAAAGGCTCGAGCCGCACCTGCACGAGATCCTTTCGAACGGCGTGCTGCGCCCTCTCATCGAAAACGCCCTGCAGAAGGAACTCGAAAAGAAGTAACGGGTGCCGGGCACGGAGCGCACCCCAGCCGTTTCCCACTCCGAGTGCCAAATCTGTCTCGTTGCGCTCTAACCAAATCGCGTCGAGCGGCCCTAAGATTCCATTGCGCCGGTCCACTTAGGCTCGTTTCGCTTTCGGTTCCGCGACCCGAACGATCAAACGCTTCCCGAGTGCACGTGCGGCTCGGTGCATGCTGTCTAGCGTAACCGATACGTTTCGAGGGTCCAGCAAGCGATCCAGCTGCGACCGGCTGGTCCGAAGTTGGTTGGCCATTGCCTGTTTTGTTTTACGTTGGTTGTGCATAGCCTGAGAAAGCTGCCACGCCACCACGCGCTTGATGGCCACGGATTCGACTTCCTCGCGGATTCCTTCCTCGTCGAGAAAGCTGTCGAACGTCGAACCGCTGTGGTCTATCGCCTTGCGATTTTTGCGCTTCATTTCAGGCTCCTTTGGTGTTTCTTCTTGTTTCTTCGGGCTCGCTCTAAATGTTGCGATGGAGTTTTCTGTGTTTTCTTGATGAATCCATCCAGCAAAACCATCCGTCCCTTCTTGTCGACGTAAAAAAGCACTCGCGCGATGCGGTTCTGGGACAGGGCTGTTCTCACCTCGTGCGTGCCGCCCCTAGGGATCTACATACCGGCATGCCCACTGGCCAACCGAATTCGATGGTCTTCCTGTCCTCACCAATGCGCTTCCGGTCCTCAGCGGGCAGTGTCTTCAACCAAGCGCGCCGGGGCTCTCCTCCGGCCTCCGTGCAGAAGAAGATGGCCGGAATTCTCTTCTGGCGCGGCTCGAAATCTTGACGCTCGCCGCTCGCTCCCCTTCGAGATGGGGCTCTCTCACCCACCACAGCATTGTACCATATACGGTACACGACGTCGGTAGATTTGAGCGGCAAAGGGACCGCTAGTCTCGGGACGAGATTTGACGCCGCCGTTGCCCGCCCCGTATATTGATTTATCACCGCTGAAAAACCGTCGCGAAAGGCGAATGCTCGCTGATGCCACCTGAAATTCCAAAAGCTTACGAGCCGCAGGAAATCGAAGAACGCTGGGCACAGTCCTGGTTCGACGAAAAATTGTTTCGCGCGGAGGCCCAGCTCGGCGACAAAATATTTTCGATTGCCCTGCCCCCGCCCAACGTCACCGGCTCGATCCACATCGGGCACATGCTCGAGCACACCCAGATCGATATTCTGGTGCGCTGGCATCGCATGTTGGGCGACCACACCCTGTGGCTGCCGGGCATGGACCACGCCGGCATCGGCACCCAGTTCGTGGTCGAGCGCGAGTTGGCCAAGCAGGGGCTCACCCGTCAACAACTGGGACGCGAAGCGTTCGAAAAGCGCGTCTGGGAATGGAAAGCGGAAAGCGGCGGCAAGATTAAGCAGCAGATGATTCGCCTGGGCGCGTCGTGCGATTGGACTCGCGAGAAATTCACGCTGGAGCCTGCGCTGTACCGCTCAGTTCTGGAAGCGTTCCTGCGCCTGTACCACGAAGGCTTGATCTATCGCGGGCGCTATATCGTAAATTGGTGCCCGCGCTGCCAGACCGCGATCAGCGATCTGGAGACGAAGCACGAAGAGCGCGCCGGCAAATTGTGGTTCGTGCGTTATCCGCTAGCAGGTTCGAGTGAGTTTATCACCGTGGCCACCACGCGCCCGGAAACGATGCTGGGTGACGTGGCCATCGCAGTGCACCCGGAAGATGAGCGGTACACGCGCTGGGTGGGAAGGAAAGTAGTGCTGCCGCTAATGAACCGGGAAATTCCGGTGATCGCCGATAGCTACGTCGAGCGCGAGTTCGGTACCGGCGCGCTGAAAATCACTCCCGGCCACGACCCCAACGACTTTGAAGTGGGCAAACGGCACAAGCTGGTTCCCATCGATATTTTTACCGAGGATGCGCACATCAACGCCAATGGCGGTGCGTATGCCGGACTCGATCGATACGCCGCGCGCGAAAAAATCGTCGCCGACCTTACCGAACTGGGCCTGCTCGAACGGGTAGAAAATCATCCGCATGCGGTGGGAACTTGCGACCGCTGCGGAAGCGAAATCGAGCCGCGAATCTCCGCGCAGTGGTTCTGCAGCATGAAGTCCATGGCGGCGCGCGGCACCACCGCCGTCCGCGAGGAGTGGATTCGCGTAGTTCCGGAGAACCAGCGAAAGATCTTGCTCGATTGGTTCGAAAATATCCGCGACTGGTGCATTTCGCGGCAGCTTTGGTGGGGGCACCGCATTCCCATCTGGCATTGCGGCGCGTGCGGCGCGATGATCCCGGCGACCGATTCACGGGTGGAAGTGGTGGATGGGCACGCCCGCGCGGCGAGCGTCCCCACCGAGTGCAGCGCCTGCGGCAGCGAGAAACTCACGCAGGATCCTGACGTTCTGGATACCTGGTTCAGCTCCTGGCTATGGCCGTTTTCGACGCTGGGCTGGCCCGACGACACCCCCGATCTGCGTACCTATTATCCAACCAGCCTGCTGATCAGCGGTTACGACATCCTGTTCTTCTGGGATTCGCGCATGATTATGGCCGGGCTGCATCTCACTGGCGCGCTGGCGGTATCCGAGCGTGTGCCGTTTCGCAATTTATATTTGCACGCCATCGTGCGCGACCCGCACGGGACAAAAATGTCGAAGACCCGCGGCAACGTGGTTGATCCGCTGGCGGTCATCGAAAAGCACGGCACCGATGCGCTGCGCTTTACGCTCGCGATTCTGGCCGCCCCGGGAACGGATATCGCGCTGAGCGAAGAACGCATCCTCAGCTATCGGGCTTTCGCCAACAAGATTTGGAATGCCGCGCGATTCCTGTTTTTCAACCTGGAGAAGGCGGAAGCGAGCGGGTTCACCCTCGACGATATCGCTGCTCCGAAAATTCGTGCCGGGGCGCCTTACCCGCGCAAGGGCGAAGTCACGCTGGCGGATGCCTGGATTTTCTCACGCTTCTCGGCGGTAGTCGCGCAGGTGAATGGCGCTCTCCGGGATTATCGTTTTCACGAAGCGGCCCACGTGATCTACCACTTTTTCTGGGGAGATTTCTGCGATTGGTACATCGAGTGGGTCAAACAGGACATCGCCGATGCCGACCGCGATGTGGCCCAACCGGCGTGGCGGAATATTTTCGCGGTGTACGATGCGGCGCTGCGCCTGCTCCATCCCTTTATGCCTTTCCTCACTGAAGAGCTGTGGCACCGCCTGCCCCAGCCGCACGGCGCCAAATCGATCGCCCTCGACCGTTATCCCGTGGCGCGCGAGGATTGGCGTAATGCAAATGCGGAGCGCGATATGCAGTACCTGCAAGCCGGAATTGAGGCGGTTCGTAACCAGCGCGCCGAGCGCAAGATCGATCCCAAGGCCAAGGTGCCGGCTACCGTGACCATCGCCGACCCGGACGCCCGCCGGCTGGTCGAGTCCAACCGCGCTCCGCTGATACGCCTGGCGTCGCTGTCTGATCTGACGATCACCACGGGTGAAATGGCCAGCGAGTCAGCGTCAGGGGCGACCGCGTCAGCGGTGCTCGATATTCGCATCGTCCACGACAGTGCCGCCGATCGCGCCGCCGAAACCGCCCGGCTGCGAAAAGAGCTCGAGCGCATTGCAAAAGACATTCAATCCAAGACTGCCCAGCTAAACAACGAGGAATTCCTCAGCCGCGCGCCGGCTAAAGTGGTCGCCGATATCCGCCAGAAGCTCGAAGATCGCACCGTAGAACAGGCAAAATTGACGGAACGTCTCTCGCAGCTCGGCTGATTCTAAAGGCCAAATCGAGGCGGGGAGTAACTAAGTTTCGCTTGCGAGGAGTGCAGAGTCTTTCGAGTCTTTCGGTTTCTACCGCCGGAGTGTTCGAGGTGCCTGCGGTTCGTCGCTGACGGGCGCCGCGGGCTTCGTTATCTTTCTTTCGATGCTGCCTTGCGCTTATCCCTTCCCTGCCGGGTGTCGACCCCCGCTTCATCGACCGGCCTTCTGGTTGGCGAAGGCCGGTTAGCTGCGCCTGAAAACTTACTTGCTCCACTCCGCCGGACCGCCTGCCTGCACCGGCAGCGAGAATTCGGCCGAAGCAATCTGCAGGCTCATCGAAGGCGATACGTAGCTGGGTCCTGCAAATCCGCCGTCGGTAACCTGGAACTTCATCGCGGGTGCAACGAAGTTAGGAGCCACAAATCCTGCGTCGGTGACCTGAAACTTCACGGAAGGGGCCACGTAGTTGGGCAGCGGAAACCCACCGGAAGTGACGTGGAACCTCACCGAAGGCGCCACGAAGTTGGGCAGCGGGAACAGGCCCTCGGCCACTTGGAAGCGAACCGAAGGCGTGGTGTAGTTCGGTGCAATAAAGGTTCCTACGTTCAGTTGGAATCGCACCGAAGCGCCGACGTAGTTGGCCGCCGGGAACAAGTTCATTCGGACCGGCAGGAGCCCGTGCTTGGGATATTGATACACAGTGTGGGTCTCGAACTTCGGAGCGCGCTTGATGCTGATCATCGCCGCCGGGCTGGCATTGCGGGGCATCGGCAGGCTGGCCGCCAAGGCGGCAGGGGGCGCGGTCGCGGCGTGCGGCGCCAGGGCCGCGGTGGCCATCGAGCGGGCCGAAGGCGCAATCATCGCCATCTGCGAGCTTGCGGTCTGATGTTGCGTTCCTGCCCCCACCATCTTCTGCGCATGCGCCGGAAGTGCTGCGGCTGCCAAAACCAGGGTTCCCAGTACCAGTTTAGAAGTCTTCATTTTCGTTTCTCCCCGTTTCAGGTCGTTTTGCTGTCCTGATGTTTCGTACTGTACCGTTCGGGACCGGCTACCCAAATGGCTCGCCCGTACCTTTTCGCTGGTACGAATGGAGACTCATTTCTTAGTACCGGCGGGGTAACCGGGATCCTTATGAAACAGCTGGATTTGGGCTAGCTGCGGGACAGGGATGCACGAACCAGGAATGCCCATAAACCAGCCCGCTTTCCGGAACGCGAATATCATTGCAAACAATGGACTTATAGGGGAGCCCGACGAGCAACCGAACGGGACGCTGGGGGACTCCTGGCCCACGTTCTATGCGTGGACGGCGCCACGGGCTCCGCGGGCGCAGCAGTGGTTGTGCTACAGGCGTCTAAGATCCGGACACGGTGTTCCCGTATTTGAATGCAAAGGCGTTTTGGGTTTTCGGCACCGCACCGCTGAATGTTACGTCGCTGCAGAGCCGTTGCTTCTGGGTTTGCGCGTGGGTCAAGCTTTCGTGGAAGGTTCTTTTGCGGTTCGTGGCCGTTGCTTCTTGCGGGTTTCGTTCCTATGTGTCGATGCTACGTCTCGCTCTTCTGCTCTGCTTTGCGTCTCGCTTATCTTTGCCCAACTTGTCTCGATTCCCGGTTCATCTCCCGGCCTTCTCGTTGACGAAGGCCGGTCAGCTGCGCCTCACAGCCGCTTACTTGCCGCCTTCCATCAGGCTGCTCACTTGAACCGGCAGCGGAAACTCAGCCGATGCAATCTGCAGGCTCATGGAAGGTGAAACGTAGTTCGGTGCTGCGAATCCAGCGTCGGTAACCTGGAACTTCACCGAAGGCGCTACGAAGTTCGGGGCCACGAATCCGGCGTCGGTGACCTGAAACTTCACCGAAGGAGCGACGTAGTTGGGCACGGGGAAGCCAGCGGATGTGACACTGAACTTCACCGAAGGCGCCTCGAAGTTGGGCAGCGGAAACAAGGCTGGCGTCACTTGGAAGCGAACCGAAGGCGTGGTGTAGTTCGCCGCGGTAAACGTTCCCACGTTCAGTTGGAATCGCACCGAAGGGCCAACGTAGTTGGCCGCAGGGAACAGATTCATGCGCACCGGCTGCAGTGCGTGCCTGGGATATTGGTACACGGTGTGGGTCTCGAATTTCGGAGCGCGCTTGATGCTGATCAGCCCTGCCGGGCTAGCGTTGCGGGTCATCGGCAGGCTGGACGCCAAGGCGGCTGGCGTTGTGATCTCGGTGCGGGGCGCCGGGGCTGCGGCCATCGGTTGCGCGGTAGGCGCTGCCATCGCCATCTGGGAGCTAGCCGCTTGGTGTTGCGTTCCTGCCCCTACCATCTTCTGTGCATCTGCCGGAAGTGTCGCTGCTGCCAAAACCAGGGTTCCCAGTACCAGTTTAGAAGTCTTCATTTGCGTCCCCTCCCCTTTTCAGGTCGTTTTCCGTCCTGACACTTCGTACTGTACCGTTCGGGACCGCCTACCCAAATGGCGCGCGTGTACCGTTTTGCTGGTACCCCCGGAGACCTCTCGCTTAGTACCGAAGGATGGC
>Ga0302326_10002926_pt1 | contig 40908 bp, 31 predicted proteins | sample Palsa_T0_3_FD_202264 | JGI IMG/M metagenome (GOLD analysis project Ga0302326, IMG submission 202264) | Peat permafrost microbial communities from Stordalen Mire near Abisko, Sweden - Palsa_T0_3 | ecosystem: Environmental > Terrestrial > Soil > Palsa > Peat permafrost | place: Sweden: Abisko... | reverse complement strand
CGCCCAGCGAGGTGTCGAACAGGCAGATCCAGGGGCCGTCGGCGGATGCCGGCAGCACGAAGGATTGCGCCGACTCGCCGGCATTCACCAGCAACAACAAGTGCTCCACCGAGCCGCTGTGCTCTCCGTACCATATACCCATCGCGCGCAGGCCGGCATCCTGCCAATCGGCACCGGTCATCTCGGTGCCGCGCACGTTGAGCCACGTTACATCCTTGACTTTGGCGCGCGACGCGGCGCCCTTGAGAAAGGTCTCGCGGCGGAATTCGACATGCCGCCGCCGCAGCTGCGCCAGCAAGCGCACGAATTCCAGGGAATCTTGATGCACGCTGCGCAACCGCCAGTCAACCCACGAGATTTCGTTGTCCTGACAGTACGCGTTGTTGTTGCCGTTTTGCGTGCGGCCGAATTCATCGCCCGCCTGCAGCATGGGCACGCCCTGGGAGAGGAACAACGTGGCAAAAAAATTGCGCATCTGCCGCTTGCGCAGCGTCACGATGGCAGGATCGTCGGTCGGGCCTTCCGCGCCGCAATTATAGCTGAGGTTGTTGCTGCTGCCGTCGCGGTTGTTTTCCAGATTCGCCTCATTGTGCCGCTCGTTGTAGGAAACGAGGTCCCATAAGGTAAAGCCATCGTGCGCGGCCACGAAGTTGATGCCGGCCGTGGGTTTGCGGCCGTTGTGCCGGAATACGTCGCTGGAACCGGCAAAGCGTTCGGCGAGTTCGCCGAGCTTGCCCGCGTCGCCGCGCCAGAAGCTGCGCACCGTGTCTCGAAAGCGGTCGTTCCACTCCGACCAACCCGCCGGGAAGCGTCCCAATTGATACCCGCCCCAGCCGACATCCCACGGCTCGGCGATCAGCTTGACGTAGGCCAGTGAAGCCTCGGCCCGCAGCGCCTTGAAGAGCGGCGAGTTCTCGTTGAATCCGCTCGCCTCCCTGCCCAGCACCGTGGCCAGGTCGAAGCGGAAACCGTCCACGTGCATCTCCTCGACCCAGTACTTCAAACACTCGATGATGAGCGAACGTACCTGGGGATGTTCGCTGTTGACGGTGTTGCCGCAGCCGGTGGAGTTCTCGTACAGGCTCGGGTCGTTCGGCAGCAGGCGGTAGTAGACCGAGTTGTCGATGCCGCGGAACGAGAGCAACGGTCCGTGCTCGTTGCCTTCGGCGGTGTGATTGAACACCACGTCCAATATGACTTCTATGCCCGCTGCATGCAGCGCCTTGACCATGGCTTTGAATTCGACCACGGCATCCTTTACGGCATATTCGTTCGCGGGCGCGAACCAGGCAATGGGGTTGTAGCCCCAATAGTTGCGCAAACCACGCTCGGCCAGGAACGTCTCGCTTTCGAAGGCCTGGCAGGGCAGCAATTCCACCGCGGTGACGCCGATGGACTTCAAGTGCTCGATCACCGCCGGCACCGTCAAGCCCAGGTATTTTCCGCGGCTCGAACCCGGCACGGCGGGATGCAGACGCGTGAACCCCTTGACGTGCAATTCGTAAATGACCGTGTCGCGCCAGGGAATTCCCGGCGGGCGGTCGCTGCCCCAATCGAAGCTGCGATCTATCACTCGTGCGCGCGGCTTGGCGCCGGCGGATACGGCGCGCGCACAAGGGTCCATCAGCGCCGCCGCCGCATCGAAGCGCTGCCCCTTCTGCGGTTCGTTGGGGCCATGCACATGGAAGGCGTAGAGAGTGCCCGGACCGGCCAGGCCGGGGCCCAACGACCCGTGCCACACATCGCCGCTGCGCGCCGGCAGGTCGTGCCGCGCGACCTCGGTCACACCATCCGAGTCGAACAAGCAGAGCTCGACACGCGTGGCCTTGCTGGAGAACAATGCGAAATTGACGCCACGCTTGCTCCACGTGGCGCCGAGTGGACGCGGTACGCCTGCCTGGATTGACTTCACTAAACCGGCGTCCTCATATCACCGGCTTCACCGACCAGATACGGTCCGCGTACTCGCGCACGCTGCGGTCGCTGGAAAAATATCCCATGTTGAGGCAATTGATGACGGCCCGATGACTCCACTCGTCCTCGCGCGCGTACAGGGCATCCACCTCATCCTGTGCTTTGGCATACGCCGCGTAGTCCGCCAATACCAAAAAAGGTTCGCCGGCGCCGGTCAACCGCTCGACCACCGCGCGCGCATCGAATTGCGCCGCGATGAATTCCAGCGTATCGCGCAGTTCAGGATTGGCCTCGACCTCGAGGCGCGGCTCGTACCCCGCGGTGCGGCGCGCGGCCGCTTGGGCGGCGGTCAGACCGAAGATGAACATGTTTTCGGCGCCCACGTGATCCCGGATCTCGATGTTGGCGCCGTCCAGCGTGCCGATGGTAAGGGCGCCGTTCAGCGACAGTTTCATATTGCCGGTTCCCGAGGCCTCCATGCCCGCCGTCGAGATCTGCTGGGAGAGATCCGCGGCCGGCATGATCTTCTGCGCGAGCGAAACCTCGTAGTCCGGCAGGAACACGACGCGCAGCAACTCGCGCACAGCGGGATCCGCATCGATGGCGCGCGCAACATTGTTGATGAGCTTGATGATGGCCTTCGCCATGACATAGCCCGGCGCCGCTTTGCCGGCGAAGATCACGGTGCGCGGCACCAGGGCGGCGTGCGGATTGGCGCGAATTCTCCGGTAGCGGGTCACCACGTACAGCAGGTTCAGCAGCTGACGCTTGTATTCGTGGATTCTCTTCACCTGCACGTCGAACAGCGAATCGACTCTGATCTGCATGCCTGTGCGCCGCTTGACTTCCTGCGCCAGGCGCAGCTTGTTGGCGTGCTTGATGGCGCGAAATTCCCGCCTGAACTCCGCATCGCCCGCTGCGTGGGTGAGCCGGTCGAGTTCCTCCAGATCGTTTTCCCACGCACGCCCCAAATGCCGCGTCAACAGCTCCGATAGACCCGAGTTCGATTGCTTGAGCCAGCGGCGCACCGCAATGCCGTTGGTGACGTTGATGAAGCGCTGCGGGAACATCTCGGCGAAATCGCGAAATACGAATTGGCGCATCAAGTCCGAGTGCAGCTGCGCGACCCCGTTGATGCGGTGGCTGCCGATGACCGCAAGATGCGCCATGCGCACGCGCCGTTCTCCCGAATCGTCGATGATGGACAGATCGCGGCGCCGCTGGACGTCGCCCGGAAAGTGTTTCTCCGCAGCCTGCAGGAAATCGCGGTTCACCAAATAGATGATTTCCAGGTGGCGCGGCAGCAGCCGCTCGAACATCGCCACCGGCCAGGTCTCGAGCGCTTCCGGCAGCAGCGTGTGGTTGGTGTAGGAGAACACCTCCGTGGTGATTTTCCAGCTCTCGCCCCACGACAGACCGTGCTCGTCGACCAACAGGCGCATCAGTTCCGGTATGGCGACCGCCGGATGAGTGTCGTTCAATTGGATGGCGAAACAATCCGGCAAGGATGCCAACGACCTGCCTTCGCTCAACTGCGTCGCCAAAATGTCCTGCAAACTGGCGCTGACGAAGAAATACTGCTGTTTGAGGCGCAATTCCTTGCCCTGCGGCGTCGAATCGTCGGGATACAAAACGCGGGACAGGTTTTTCGCCTCCAGCTGATCCTGCACGGCGGCAGGATAGTCGCCGGCGTTGAAAGACTCGATGCGAAATGGCGTGATCGCGCGGCCGGACCAGAGCCGCAGGTGGTTGACGGTCGGCCCGCAGTTGCCGGGTATCAGTTGGTCGAAGCCGATGGCATGGATATCGTTGGTATCGACCCATCGATGTGCGGCATCGGCTGCCGCTCCGCTCGGCGCTTCGCTGCGGCCGCCGAAGCGCACCGTGTAGCTCGCGTTGCCGCGCGGCGTCTCCCACACGTTGCGCAGTCGCAGCCAGCTGCTGGCCACCTCGCGCTGTCCGCCGTCGCTGCCTATCACCTGGGTGAATATGCCGTAGTCGTAGCGGATGCCGTAGCCGATCGCCGGATATTGCAAGGTGGCCAGCGAGTCGAGGAAGCACGCGGCCAACCGCCCCAAACCGCCGTTGCCCAGTCCCGGGTCTACTTCCTGGGCCTCGATGTCCTCGAGTTCGTGGCCCAACGCGCGCAGCGCCACGCGCGCCTCGTTCACCAAATCGCCGTCCAGGCTGAACAGTGCATTCAGCAGCGAGCGGCCGGGCAGGTATTCCATGGAGAAATAACAAACCCGCTTGACCCGGGCGTTGGCCACGCGCCGTTGGGTGGCGAGCCAGCGCAGCGTCAACTCCTCGCGCACCGCCAACGACAGCGCGTCGTAGATGTCGCGCGGCGTGGCCGTGTCCGGATTCTTGCCAAGGGTTCTGGTCAGGCGGTCCAGCAAGGCTGCCTGCAAGGTCCCGGGCTGCAAGGCCGCGTTGCGGCGGTTGGCGAATTGGCTTTCTATCGAGTCCACGATACAGGTTATTATAGAGGCCTTATCCGATCGGCAACGGGCGAAGCTCACAATGCGTAAGTTCCATTGAATACTCCCTCGCTGGCCGTCGGTGTCGATGTCGGCGGTTCTTCCATCAAATGTGCGCTGGTCGATGTAAAAACCGGCGCATTTGTCGGTGAACGCTTCAGCACGGCGACGCCGGCACAGAATTCCACCGATGACCTGCTCGAAGCGCTTGCCGCAGTGGTTGCCAACCTGCCGAAAGAACACGCTGTTGGATTGGCATTCCCGAGCGTCATCCGCAGCGGCATGGTACGCACGGCGGCGAATCTCAATAAAGCTTGGATAGGCAAGCCGCTTGCAACATTGGCGGCTCAGCACCTCGGTCGTCCCGTGATCGCCATTAACGATGCCGATGCCGCGGGCCTGGCGGAACTGCGATATGGCGCAGCGCGCGATGCGCCCGGAACCGTGTTGCTGTTGACCCTGGGCACCGGCATAGGCACCGCCCTGTTCGTCGACGGCAAGCTGGTGCCGAACACCGAACTGGGTCACCTTCAGGTGAACGGGCGTGAAGCCGAAAAGCGCGCCTCGGGACGCGCCAAGGTGGAGGGGCACCTGAGCTGGGATGCCTGGGCGGACGAATTGAATCTGGTGCTGAAGGAAATGCATGCGCTGCTTTGGCCCGATCTCATCGTCTTGTGCGGGGGAATCACCGAAGAGCCCGAAAAATTCATGCACAAGCTGCACTGCGAGGCGCGACTATGCGTGGGAGCGTTGCGCGCGGAAGCCGGCATCGTCGGCGCCGCGCTGGCCACGACCGTGGCGTCCTTGAAGTAACCTCGAGCGCCGCGTTTTTGGCGGCGGCCGCCCTGCTGCTGGCCGCATGTGCCGGCACGCCGCGAGTATCCGCCCCGCCCGCCCCCGCGCCGGGCGTGCAAATCAATGCCGCCCCGGGGAGTGCCGTGCCCTCCGCAACCGAGGTGCGCGGCGTGATGATCGCCAATGCCTTGGGGATGCTCGGTCAGCCGTATCGGTACGGCGGCGCCGCCCCCGGAGGCTTCGATTGCAGCGGTCTGGTGTTCTATGCGGCTGCCGGCGCAGGTGTTCATCTGCCGCGCACGGCGAATGAGCAGCGGTGGCTCGGCTCGGCCGTATCGCGCAAGAATCTAAGGGCCGGCGATTTGATTTTCATGCACCTCGCCCGCAAGGAATTGCATGTCGGCATTGCACTCGACGGCGCGCGCTTCATTCATGCGCCCTCGACCGGCGGGCGCGTGCGCATAGATTCCATCGCCGCCGCGCCCTATGCGGCAGGTTTCATCGGCGCGAGGCGCGTCATCGAGTAAGGGCTCGGCCAAGTACGCTATCATTCGCCTCCCGATCTTGAGGACAGTCCTATGAAGCTTTTCCACTCCCCCGGCGCCTGCTCGCTGTCTCCGCATATCGTGTTGCGCGAGGCGGGATTGACATTCACGCTGGTCAAGGTCGATTTGGCCACCAAAAAGACCGCGGAAGGCGCCGACTATTTCGCCGTGAACTCCAAAGGAGCGGTGCCGGCTTTGCAGCTCGATGACGGCCAGGTTCTAACCGAGGGACCCGCGATCGTGCAGTACTTGGCGGACCAGAAGCCGGAATCGGGCTTGGCACCGCGCGCCGGCACATTCGCGCGCTATCGGCTGATGGAGATGCTGAATTTCATCACCTCGGAGATTCACAAGGGTTTCAGCCCGCTGTTCAACCCGAAGATCACTCCCGATTGGAAGGAAGCCACTCTGACCGCGCTCGCCAAGAAATTCGACTGGCTCTCCACGCAGCTCGCCGGCAAGACCTTTCTGCTGGGCGACACCTTCACCGTCGCCGATGCGTATTTGTTCACCGTGCTCGGATGGACCAAGCCGACGAAAATCGACTTGAGCAAATGGCCGGTGCTCGCCGCCTATCACGCTCACATCAAGCAGCGTCCCAAGGTCCAGGAGGCTATGCGAGCTGAAGGTTTGCTGAAGTAAATTGCAGCGAGGCGAGCCGCGCGTACAAAGGACTGTGCGACAACAGCTCGGCGTGCGTGCCGACGGCGATCTTGTGGCCGTGATCCATGACCACGATGCGGTCGGCTTTCAGCACCGTGGCCAGGCGGTGCGCGATGATGATGGTGGTGCGGCCGCGCATCAGCTTTTCCAGCGCCTCCTGCACCAGCCGCTCCGACTCTGCATCGAGCGCACTGGTAGCCTCGTCCAGCAGCAGGATGGGCGGATTCTTCAGGATGGCGCGCGCCAATGCAATGCGTTGGCGCTGGCCTCCCGAGAGCCGCGTGCCGCGCTCGCCGAGAAAGGAATCGTAGCCTTGCGGCAGCTTGCGCAGGAACTCATCCGCCGCCGCCGCGACGGCGGCCGCCTCGATCTCCGCATCCGTGGCAGTGGGGCGCCCGTAGCGGATGTTCTCGCGCGCACTCGCACCGAACAGCACGGTCTCCTGCGGCACCAAGCCGATTTGCGCCCGGACGTCCTGGGGTGCGAGATCGGCGAGCCGCCGATCATCGATCAGCATCCGTCCTGAATCCGGGTCGTAGAACCGCAGCAGCAACTGGAAAGTCGTGCTTTTGCCCGCGCCGGAAGGTCCGACGAAGGCCAGCGTTTCGCCGGGCGTCACCTCCAGGTTGAAATTCTGCAGTGCCGCCGTCTCGGGCCGCGAGGGATAGTGAAAGGTCACGTTGTCGAAACGGATGGCGCCGCGCACCGGCAATGTGAAAACGAGCGGCCGCGGCGGCGCGCAGATGCTCGGCCGAGCCTCGAGCAATTCTCGCAAACGCTCCATCGCACCGGCCGCCCGCTGTATTTCGCCCCACATCTCCGTGAGCGAGGCACCAGCGCTGCCGACCATGGCTGCATAGATCATGAATTGCGCCAGCTGGCCATAGCTCATGGTGCCCGCCAATACCTGGCGTGCGCCCAGCCAGAGCACGAAGGTGATCCCGCCGAATACCAGCGCGACGCCCAGCGCGGTGAGCAAGGCGCGCACGCGGGTGCGGCGCACCGCGGTGACGAAGCTGCTTTCGACCGCCGCGGCATAGCGCTCGCTTTGCAGTTCCTCGAGGGTGAACGCCTGCACCGTCTGAATGGCGTACAAGGTCTCCCCGGCAAGTCCGCTCGTGTCGGCGATGCGATCTTGCGACGCGCGCGATAAGCCGCGCACCCGCCGTCCGAACAAGATCAGCGGCGCGACCATTGCGGGGATGAGCACCAGAATCACGCCCATGAGCTTGGCGCTGGTCAATCCCATCAAGACCAGGCCCCCAACCAGGCTCAAGATCGAGCGCAGCACGATGGACAGGTTGACGCCGGAAATGGCCTGCACCAGCGTGGTGTCGGCGGTCAGCCTCGACAGCACCTCGCCGACGCGGGTGATTTCGTAGAACTGCGGATCCATGCGCACCACACGGCGGTAAATGGCCTCGCGCAAATCCGCGACGACCCGCTCCCCAACCCAGGTAACCAGATAGAAACGCAGCGCTGCAAAGCCGCCGAACACCACGGCCGCCGCCAAAAATCCGAAGAAATACAGATTGATAGCGCCGACATCCTTGGCGGCGAGCCCATGATCGATCAGCTGACGCAAGGCTAGCGGCAATGCCAGCATGGCGGCGCTCGCCGCCAGCAGCGCGGCGAGCGCGGCGATCATCATGGCGCGGTATGGGCGCAGGAAAGGCAGCAGCGCCCGCAGCGGATTTAAGGATTTGGCGCGCGGACGCTCATCGGCAGTGCTCATGCGGCCATGATCCCATAACTCCATCGCAACCGCGCAGTTTGGGGTGGCGTGCATTCATCGTTGCGCGCCTGCAACCAGTCCCACGTTGCGCGACTATTTGCGCGGTGCTACTGTCGATCGATAGTTATCTGACCATATAACTAACTTACGGGGATAAAATGTCAGTCACCTCTTCCGCGCCGTCCAGCCAGCGGGTTTCCTGGCGCGTGTTGCTTTTGCGCACTCTTTTTGTCACCACCAGCGCTTGGGCCGCACCGCTTGCGGGCGCGGCCGATAGCGGCGACGCCGAAGCCAACGCACCCGTGGCCCTTGAAGAAATCACCGTGACTGCGACCCGCCGCGAGGAAAGCATCAGCCGGGTGCCGATCAGCATCACCGCCATCAGCCAGGACGCGATCGACACGAAGGGCATCAAGGACTTTTCGGACATAGTCCGATTCACGCCCGGAGTGGCTTTCGACTCCAGCCAAACCAACCAGATTTCGATTCGCGGCATTTCCTCGAGCGGCGGCTCGGGCACGACCGGCATCTATATCGACGATGTGCCGATCCAAGTGCGCAGCCTTGGCTTCAATTCCGACGACGCCCTGGTGAAGCTCTTTGACCTCGATCGCGTCGAAGTTCTGCGCGGTCCGCAAGGAACTCTATTCGGCGCCGGCTCGGAGGGCGGCACGGTGCGCTACATCTCGGTGCAGCCCAGCCTCACTCAATCGAGCATCTACGGCAAGGCCGAAACTTCCTACACGGAAGGCGGCGCCCCAAGCTACGAAGCCGGTTTGGCGGGCGGCACCCCGGTGATTGACGGCGTGCTCGGCGTGCGAGTCAGCGCTTGGTTTCGCCGCGACGGTGGATGGATCGATCGCATCGATCCGACCACGCTGCAAGTGGTGGATCCGAACGCGAATAGCGACAACACCGTGGCGCTGCGCTTCGCCGCGCTTTGGCAACCCACCGAGGGGATCCGCGTCACCCCCAGCATCATTTATCAGAATAGCCATCGCAACGACGTGACGATCTATTGGCCGGAATATTCGGATCCAAAGAGCGACAGCTTTGTCAGCGCGGATCCCACCGCACGCCCGGAACCCGATAAATTGATCCTCCCTTCACTCAACGTGCAGGCGGACTTAGGTCCAGTGAGTCTGATTTCGACGACTTCGTACTTTTACCGCAACGAGATCAGCGGCTATGACGGTACCTTGTACAACCTGGGTTATTATCAGAGCCAGATCAGCCCTGCAGACGGTGTTGCGGACGGTGCCACCCCCGCAGGGCTCGCGGCCTTTCCCCTGCTTGACGGATCGGGAGTTCATCTCCCACCGGGGCTGACCAATTATCGGGCTCCCGCGACCGTTACCAACACGCAACGCAATATCACCCAGGAGTTTCGTTTGCAGTCGAGCGATCCGGCCGCCCGCTTGGGGTGGACGGCCGGCGTGTTCTACTCGCTCGATCGCCAGTTCAGTCTGGAGGAGATTCACGACCCGATGGCGGATGCGTTGTTCAACTATCTTTTCGGGGAGCCGATCGCGGATTATTTCGAGATGAACCCAATTCTCAATCCCGATGGCAGTTCATACCTGCCGATGGGCGATTCCTATTTCAATCGCCTGGTGAGCTACGACCGTCAGATCGCCGGATTCGGCGAAGTGAATTACAAGCTGACCGACACGCTTAAGCTGACTGCCGGGGTGCGTGTTTCGAAGGATTCGTACACCATCGAAAGTTTGTCGGGCGGACCGCAGAACGGCACTACGCTGGCGGGCACGCAGTCGAACAGCGAGAAACCCGTCACGCCCAGGGCGGGTATCGAGTGGCAGGTCGACCCGAACGACATGTTCTACTTCACCTATTCCAAGGGCTTTCGCCCCGGCGGCGGCAATGCCTCGATTCCGTACGACCCCACTTTTACAAATCTTGCTTTTGGTTGTACGCAGGACTTTCTGAATGAGGGTTTGACACACGGCGCGCCCGCCACATATAAGTCCGATTCGGTGAAGAGTTTCGAGGTGGGCGCCAAGAACAACATCGAGAATCGCGTCCGCCTGGCGACCAGCATCTACTACATCAAATGGAACAACATCCAGCAAAATGTGGTGCCGCCCATTTGCCAGATTCAATTCACCGACAACCTTGGCAATGCCGTCTCCAAGGGCTTCGACCTGCAGGCTGATTTCCAGGTGACTGACGCACTCTCAATCGAGTCGAGCTTCGGCTATACGGATGCGCGCTATACGACGACCACGTATCTCGGGTCTTCGCAGGCCCCCAACCTGCCGGTGGAGGTCGCCGGTGATGCGGTCGGGGGGCCGAATGGGATCGGGACCGGTTACTCGATTCCGCCCTATTCGATCTCCCTCGGAGCCGAATACAAGTTTCGCGCCTTCGAACATGAATCATTCGTACGCGCAGATTGGGAGTACATCGCCGGAGACAAATGGGAGCATGTTGCGCAGGATCCGGCCACTTCGTCCTATGATCCCTCCAGTCTGCCGACCGAGCGGGAAAGTTTCGCCTCGCTGCGGGCCGGCACCAAGTTCGGGGACTGGGGGATATCCCTGTTCATGGACAATGTCTTCGACAGCCACACAATCCTCAACTATAACCATCAGACTCCCTCGTATGCAGATGACGGTGTCACGTTACTGGCCAGCCAGGCGTACCGATATATTTCCTATCGGCCGCGAACCATCGGCATCACGGCGGTTTTCCGGCACTAGGTCGCCGGTCCGGGCACTCCAATAGGGCAGGGTGAGGCTTAGTTGACCTGATATCCGCGGGCCTGCAAACAGGCCGACATGGCGCGGTTGTAGTTGCTGCGGCCTATGTCCGGATTCCCCGGCGAGCCGCCTGCAGGCTGCGTCGGGTCGAAGCCGGTCTGGCCCTTGGCCCAAGTGTGGCACTCATACTGATCGGCGGCTTGCTGATCCTTGGTCTGACCATTCTTGGGATAGATGATCAGGTCCATTTGCTGACCACTGGGTGCACCGCCGGGTGGCGGCGCACCGTCGGGCGACGGCGCCGAATCGTTGGGATTCGCATTCGGCGGCGGCTCCGCCACGACATAGCCGTTCTGGTCGGGTTGGTAGGTATAGTACACATTGTCGGCGTAGTAATAAGGGATGCCGCCGAACCAAACCGTGGAGTAGTACGGGGGCAGTGCCGAGATCACCAGGCCCACGGGCGGAGTCACCACCGCGAAGCCCGGGCCTCGCGGCGCATACCAGACGCCGCCACTGAAATAAAACCGATCGGCACCGTGAAAATAAGGCCGATAGCCGGCAGGCAGATCGGGCCGCACCGAACCGAGCGCCGGGTAATAGCGGCCATGATTGTAGCGGCTGTCGAGCACCTGGCCGCGCCCATCGAACGCCGGCCGCGCCGCAGCGGCGGGACGGGGTGCGGCGCGCTCGGGAGGTCGAGCCCGATCATGCTCGTCTGCGGCATTCGCCGCCGTGAGCATTTGCAGGCCCATCATCAGAGACAAGGTGAGCAAAGAAATCTTTCGTATTGTGTTCATGATAGCCCTGGCTCGACAACCTCAAGCTCACGCATTTCAGCTCACGGTATAGCCGCGGCCTTGCAGACAGGCACCCACTGCCCGGCGGTAGGAGTCGGCCCGGGCGCGTGCCTGTGCAGCATCGGCGCTCACTTGCGCCTGAGCTTGCTGGTTCTGCGCCTCCGCGTTGGCTGTCGCGTTCGCCTCCGCCGCGGAGCCGACGACGGCGCCGGTGGCGCCGCCCAAAATCAACCCGGCGCCCGCGGCCCGCGGACCCGCGATGATGGAGCCTAAGATGGCGCCGCCGATCGCGCCCGCGACCGTACCGGAGCCGGGGACGGGAGCCGGCTGCACCACGACCCGTTCATAGCTACTCGCTCCAGGCCGGCTGGGATCGACGCCAGTTTGCTGCACGGCCCACACATGGCACTCGTATTTATCACGGTCGGTCTGCTCCGGACTCTGACCCTGTGCCGGATACACATAAACCGGGGCCGGCGGGGGCGGCGGGGGCGAAGCCACCCGTACCGTGCGGGGCGGCGGCGTCACGCAGGCAGCCAATAATGCGGTTGCCGCCAACGGCAGCGCAAACCTCGCGGCCGCGCGGCGGCCGCGGATAAGATGGTTGCAATTCATACGCTAGTCCTCTGGTGCCATTCTGATGAACGCGCAAATCCACGCTCAGTTGACAGCGAAAAGGCCCAGGAGTTCGTTCGCCGGCGGCCTCGCTATTTCTTGGGCTTACGGAATTTTAATATGAACTGATCGGTTTTGCCGCGAATGGACGGGTCGAACACCTTGGCCGTCCGCGGATCCGCGGCATTCGCCAGGACGTCGCTGCTGCCCGCCAATTCGAATCCTGCCGCCATGACTTCCCTCTTGACCGCTGCTGCGTCGATTCGATGCAAGGTCGAGGTGTCGCGGACTTCCGAACCTGCTTCTGCCGAGTGGTCCAGCACCACGTATAGACCGCCGGGCTTCAGCGAATCGAATACCGACTTGTTGAAGGCCGCGATATCCAGGCTGGGGACGTTGTGCAGATCGTGGTAGTTCTGTGCGGTGAAAACCAAATCGACGGGTTCCGACACGGCGAGCGTGGCCAAGGGTTGCTGCAGCAACGTGACATTGGCGTAGTGCGGATCATCGGTAATGGGCTTCATGCGCGCGGCCATGTCCGGCCGGTCCGCCGGCGCATTCGCGGGATGAGGCGGCACGAGGGCGAAAATCTTGCCCTTGGGGCCGACCGCCTTGCTCAATATTCGGGTGAAATAGCCGCTTCCCGGCAGAAGTTCCGCGACTTTCTCGCCGGGTTTGATGCCGACGAACGCGAGCGTTGCGGCGGGCTTGCGGTCGGCGTCGCGTTGCTTGTCCGCATCGGGCCTGTTGCTGTCGGCCACTGCGGCCGCGATGTTGCCCGGAATGGACGCGGCCTGAACGCCGCCCGCCGAACATATCAATGCGGTCAGCAATGACGCTGCCAAAGCTTGGGGAAAACGACTCATAAACGCTCCGTGGTAGCCAGCCCGAGGATTTCTTGCCGAGATCCTAACACTTGCGCGTGCGGCATTCATGCGCGGCGCCTTCATTGCGCGGCGCGCCGCGGTTTTTGGCATTTGCGCCGGCGTATGATAGGGGGTCAAGGTCCAAAGGTCATGCGCATGAGCTTGAGCGTTTTCGACATCTTCAAGATCGGCATCGGTCCCTCGAGTTCCCACACCATGGGACCGATGAACGCGGCCCGCAGCTTCGTACAGTTGCTGGCCTCGCGCGAACTGCTGCCCCGGACCGCGCAGGTTTCGGCGCAGCTCTTTGGTTCACTGGCCCTGACCGGCCGCGGCCACTGTACGGACCGGGCAATCTTGCTCGGCCTGGAGGGCTTGAGCCCGGAGACCATCGATTCCGCGGTCGTGGAACCGACGCTGCAGCGCATTCGCACCGCCAAGCGCATTCGCTTGCTGGGTCTGCACGAGATCGCATTCGACGAACCGTTGAACCTCTTGTTTCACACCGATCAAGTACTGCCGGGACACAGCAACGGCATGCGCTTCACCGCCCAGGACGCGGCGCTCAATGTGTTGGCGCGCGAGGAGTACTACAGCATCGGCGGCGGCTTCATCGTGCAGGCCGGAGCCGAGTCGGGGGCAACATCGGTGCCGATCGAACCCCCGTTTCCGTTCGATTCGGGCGCGCGCCTGCTCGAGCACGGCAAGGCGCAGGGGCTCGAGATACACGAATTGATGATGGCACGCGAGCGTACCTGGCGTTCCGAAGCGGAGGTGCGCGCCGGACTGCTGCGCATCTGGAAGGTCATGCAGGACTGCGTGAAGCGCGGCTTCGAGGCGCAGGGACTGCTGCCCGGCGTTCTCGGCGTTCGCCGGCGCGCGCCGAAACTGTATCGGCAGCTCATGAGCGGCGATCCGGCGAGCCCCATGCATGCGCTGGATTGGGTCAATGCTTACGCGCTGGCCGTGAACGAGGAAAACGCGGCGGGTGGCCAGGTGGTCACGGCACCCACCAACGGCGCCGCCGGCATCGTTCCCGCCGTGCTGCATTATTATCGCCGCTTCGAGGCCGGCGCGGATGATGCCGGTGTCATCAGGTTTTTGCTCACCGCCGGTGCAATGGGCATGCTTTACAAGCAGAATGCCTCCATCTCCGGCGCCGAAATGGGATGTCAGGGCGAGGTGGGCGTAGCGTGTTCGATGGCCGCCGCGGGCATGGTTTCGGCGCTCAACGGCAGCAACGAACAAATGGAAAACGCGGCCGAGATCGGCATGGAGCACAATCTGGGTTTGACCTGCGATCCGGTTGCCGGACTGGTGCAGATACCCTGCATCGAACGCAATGCCATGGGCTCGGTGAAAGCCATCAATGCCGCGCGCCTGGCGCTGCGCGGCGACGGATCGCACAAGGTCTCGCTCGATCAGGTGATTGCGACCATGCGCCAGACCGGGCACGACATGTCGACCATCTACAAGGAAACCTCGCAGGGCGGCCTGGCCGTCAACGTGCCCGAATGCTGATGCCCGACCTGCGCCGTCTTCAGCCCGTGGCCTGCAATCCCTGCGCGATGCCGCTGATCGTTGCACGCAACGCACCGAACAGGGCCTCGTCGCGGCGCCCTGTCGCGCGCCATCGCTTGAGCAGATCCACCTGCATGAGATGCATGGGATCGACGTAAGGATTGCGCAGCATGATCGAGCGCTGCAGAGTCGGGTCGCCATCGAGCAGCTGCGTGCTGCCGCGCAAGCGCAACACCTGCGAAACGGTCAACAGGTATTCCTTGCGGATCGGCTCTGCGAACTTGCGCAGCCGGTCCTCCGCGAGCGCGTCGTAGCATTGCGCGATATCCATGTCGGTGCGCGCCAACATCGCTTCCACGTCGTCGATCAAATGCCCGAAAAACGGCCACTGCGCCAGCATTCTTGCGAACACCTCGTCGCCGAATTCCTCGAGCGCGGGTTTCAGGCCGCTGCCGACTCCATACCAGCCCGGCAGCATATGGCGGCTCTGCGTCCAGGCGAAGACCCAAGGTATGGCCCGTAGCGCTTCGATCTGCGTGCCGCGCTCGCGTGCCGCCGGGCGCGCTGCGATGTGCATGCGTTCGATGACATCGAGAGGCGTCGCGGCGGAAAAATACGGGAAAAACTCCGGGTCGCCGAACACCAGACGTCGATAAGCCTCGAAGCTCTGCGTCGCCAGCAGGTGCATGGCGGAGGAGAATTCGGGGGCCGGCGCGACCGTCTCGCCGCCGTGCGCGGTGGCCAACGCCACCGAGGCAAAGGTGCGCTCGAGCGTGCGCATGGCGATCGGCCGCAATCCGTAGTTCTGATTGACGACCTCGCCCTGCTCGGTGAGCCGCAGCACTCCGCGCATCGCGCCGCGCGGCACGGACTCGACCAGATGCTCGGTGCGTCCGCCGCCGCGCGGCGGCGTGCCGCCGCGGCCGTGAATGATGAGCACCTTGATGCCGGTATCGCGCGCCGCCTCCAGCATTTGCGTCTGCGCCACTTGCAGTGCCCAGCGCGACGCCGCGATGCCGCCCTGCTTGTTGGTGTCCGAGTAGCCGATGACCACGCGCTGGCGGTTGCCGCGCGACTGCAAATGGCTGCGATAGGCGGCTTCGCGGTGCAGGCCGCGCAGCACCTCGCCCGCCGTTTCCAGAGATCCGATCGACTCGAGCATCGGCGCCACGTCCAACGGACACTCGCCATTGCGCTTGTCGGTGATGTCCGCCCAGCGCGCCAGCAGCAGCACCGCCAGGACATCCTCGGGCCCTTGCGCGCCGCTGACGATGTACTCACCGATGGCCTGGCCCCCAAACTTGTGGCGCGTTTGCGCAATCGCCTCGAAAACCCACAAGCAGCGCCGTCCGACCGCGTCGAAGGCATTCGTCGGTCCTTGATCCCTGGCCAGTAAATCCCGCAATTGCTCGAGGCGCTGGTTGGCCGTCAACAGCGGCCAGTCGCTCACGCCCAGACCCTGCGCGATTACCTCGTTGTGCACGTGGGCGTGCTGGATGACATCCAGCGTCGCCAGATGAAAGCCGAAGGTGCGCACCCGCCTGAGCAGCCTGCGCACCAAAAAGTACCCGGCATGCCGCCCGCGATTTTCCAGCAGGCTTCCCGCCGCCAGGCCGATGTCGGAGAGCAGTTCTTCGGGATCTTGATAGGCGTTGGGCCGCCCTTCGTAGGTCGCCTTGAGCCGCTCGCTGATTTGACCGAAGAAAATTCGATAAGGCATGCGGTCATGGCGCGCCGGAGCGAGCGCCTGCGCACCGGGCAGCACCGCGCCGTAGGCGTCGATGCGCGCGGCCAGCGCGCTGCTCACGTCCACGCGGTTTGCACTCTGGCTCAGCGACTCGGCAAGTTGCCCGCACTCGGTGAAGTAGGTCGATACGATCACCTGCCGATGACGGTGCAAGGTCTCGCGGATGGTCTTGCCGTGCACGTCCGCGTTGCCGTCCATGTCGCCTCCCACCCAGGAGGCGAAGCGCAGGATATTGGGCACGTCCAACTGTTCCACGGGGACGGAGTAGGCGAGCGCCAGCGCCGCCTCCAATTCTTCGTAGAACAGGGGCACCACGCGGTACAGAATGTCGATCAAATAAAACAGCACGTGCTCGCGCTCGTCGGCGACCGTCAGGTGCTCCCGGGGATGATCCTCGGTCTGCCAGATGCTGGTGATCTCCAGGCGCACCCGCGCCCAGAGAGTCTCCAGTTCCGCGCGGGTCGACCTCAGTTCGCGGCGCTCGAGCAGGTCGTGGGCAATCTGCTGCTGCTTGCGCAGGATGGTGCGGCGTGTCGATTCGGTGGGGTGCGCCGTGAACACCGGTTCGATGCTCATCGATTCGATCAGCGACAGGCACTGTTCCAACGTCAGGCCGTCGCGCTGCAGGCGGCCGATGCAGTCGGCGATTCCGCCCGGCTGCACGGCGTTCGAGTCGTTGAGATATTCGCGCCGGCGGCGCACCCGGTGCGCCTTCTCCGCCGTGTTCACCGTCATGAACCACAGCGAGAATGCGCGCGTCAGGTCGGTGGCGAGGGACGGCGATCTGCCCTGCGTGAGCGCCTGCAATTCGGCCGTGCTCGATGCTTCGCCCTCGCGGCGGCGAATCGCGGCGAGCCGATCGGCCTCGACCATCCCGAAATATTGCTCGCCTCCCTGATCGCGGAGCGTCTCCCCGATCAAATCGCCGAGCGCGTGCACATCCTCGCGCAGCGCCTCTTCCTTGACCTGAAACTGAATTGCTTGGCGATACATAATGCTAGGCTCGTGCTGCCGGTAATCGGAGAAATAGTATGAGCTTGTTGGCGCAGATCGCGATATTTCTCGCCGCGGCGGTCATTGCAATTCCGATATTCCGACGTTTCAAGTTGGGTTCGGTTCTGGGCTACCTGACCGCCGGAATCATCATCGGGCCCTCGAGTTTGGGCCTCATCGATACCGTCGAGGCAACCCAGCACATCGCCGAGTTCGGCATCGTACTCCTGATGTTCGTCATCGGCCTGGAATTGCAGCCCTCGCGCCTCTGGGTGCTGCGCAAGCCGATCTTCGGCTTAGGGTCGGCGCAGGTCGCCGCGACCACCCTGCTGGTGGCGGCGGCGGCCTATTTTTCCTTTGGTTCGAGTTGGCAATCCGCTGTCGTCATCGGCTTCGGGCTGTCCATGTCCTCTACAGCCCTGGCGCTGCAACTCCTCGCGGAACGCGGCCAGCTTAACTCGCAGTTCGGGCGCTCGGCATTCAGCATCCTTTTGTTCCAGGACATCTCCGTCATGCCGGCCCTTGCCCTGTTGCCGCTGCTTGGCGCGGCCGCCGCCAAAAGCGCGCCCGGCGCCGGCGGTTGGCTGGTGCTCAAGCTTATCGCCGTGCTCGGCGTAGTCATCGTCGGCGGCCGCCATGTGCTGCGCCCGATGCTGCGCATCGTCGCCGCCACCCGCGTCGCGGAGGCCTTCACGGCCGCCGGGCTGCTGATCGTACTGGGGACGGCACTCCTGGTGAGCCAGGTCGGACTTTCGTTGTCGCTGGGCGCGTTCCTCGCGGGGATGCTGCTGGCCGACAGCGAATTTCGCCACGAGCTCGAAGCGGACATCGAGCCATTCAAGGGGCTCTTGCTCGGCCTGTTCTTCATCAGCGTCGGCATGGGCGCCAATCTGTCCATGGTACGCGACAAGCCTTTTACCATCGTCGGCCTGACGCTGGCCTTCATGGCCGTGAAGGTGGCGGTGCTGTGGACCATCGGACGCCTGTCGGGCCTGTCTCCCGTTGCCAGCCGCGGTCTGGCATTCAGCCTGCCCTCGGGCGGCGAGTTTGCCTTCGTACTTTTCGGTCTGGCCGCGAGTCTCGGCATCATGGATGCGCAGGATGCGGATCTGCTGGTGTTGGTGGTCACCGCCTCGATGATATTGAGTCCCGTGTTGCTCGCCGTCTACGACGTGACGTTCAAGCCGCCGGCAACGGACTCGCGGCCGTTCGATACGCCGGCGGAACTGAACCCGAAGGTCATCATCGCCGGCTTCGGCCGCTTCGGCCAGATCGTGGGCCGCATCCTGCGCGCGAAGAAGATTCCCTTTACGGCGCTCGAGGCGAGTCAGACGCAGGTCGACTTCCTGCGCCGTTTCGGCAACCAGGTGTTCTACGGCGACGCTTCGCGCTTGGAGTTGCTGCGTGCCGCGCACGCCGATAACGCCGAGGTGTTCGTGCTGGCAGTCGACGATGTAGAGGCATCGGTGCGCACCGCCGAGCTGATCCGCAAACATTTTCCGCATCTGAAGATCTTTGCGCGCGCCCGCAATCGTCAACACGCATTCCGTCTGATGGATATGGGAGTGCGCTACACCATCCGTGAAACCCTGGTGTCGAGTCTGGAATTGTCCGTGCAGGTGCTCGAGGCGCTAGGGCTGTCGAAGACCCGGGCGGTGGAAACGGCGCATCGTTTCCGCATTCACGACGAACAAACCATGGCGAAACAGCTGTCGGTCAAGGACGATGAGAGCAAGTTCCTTCAGACCACGCGCGAATCGGCCGAGCAGCTGCTGCACTTGTTCGAAACGGACAGGGACGTCGACGGCGAGGACGCAGACACGCCCAAGGTGCGCCGTTCCGGCGCGAGCTAGGAGCCTAGTGGGGATTCATCAGGACGGTGGTGTCGAAGCTCTCGAAACCCAAAAGCACGCGGCGATAAGCGTTGTGCATGATGCGCTCGGCGTTCTTGTCGGCACGCCCGCCGAGCAGCATTCGTATGACGACGTCGTCCTGCGGACGCGCCGCATCCTCGCTGAGCAGCTGATAGGCAAAGCGCGACAGGCGCTGCGTCATTTCGTTGGCGAATCGATAGCGCTGGAGGTCCGTGCCGTCGCCGGCGCCGACCTTCGCCTCTTCGGCAATCTCATACAGCAAACGCGCCACGAACCTGGCTTTGTCGACCAGGCCCAAGTCGGCGAAGAACTCGATTTCAGATTGAATGTTCATCCGGCGGGGAAAAAGTCGATGGGTTTGGTGGCCGTGAGAGTCGCCACATCCTTCGGCTCGAATTTGAACATTTGGATTCGCGCCTTCAATTTATTTTCGAATTCCGGATCGTTGAGCTCCGAGGAAACTATGCGCACCGCCGTAACCTCCCCGGAAGGAGCTATGGTCAGCTCGATGACGACCTTGCCCTGCAAGGCCGGATTGTCGCGCGTGGCGCGCGCGTACATCATGTCGATGGCGCCCTTGTTCTTCGTGAACACCAACGCGATCTCATCCGCGCTGCGCGAAGCCTTGCCGCTCCCGCCGGAGCGCGTCGCCGCCGCCTGACCTATGCCTGCGTTCGGATCCCTCACCTGCGTGGTGTAGATGCCCTTCAAGGAACCGGAGCCTGACGCCAGTCCGCTGCTGGTCGGCGCGTTGATGCCGCCGCTGGTGCCTCCCGCCTTCGACGAGATGACGTTGCGCGTGACCTGGCTGACGTCGCCGGGATCGGTGGTGTTGGGCTGGTTCTTGGCGAATTTGTCCAAATCGACTTGGTCGCGCAGCGCCGCCAGGTCGTCCATGTTCGCCAACAAGCCGCTCTTCGAGGCCTTGATGCGCGGGTCCACGGGGACCGGCGGCGTGGGCACCTTGCTGACGGGCAACTTCTCCGTCGGCTTTTCCGGCTTCGGCGGCGGAGGTGGAGGCGGCGGTGGCGGCGGCTCCATCACCAATTGCACCACGCGCTCGGGCAGGGAATCGGTGTTGACCACGCGTTCATGGCGCGGCAGAAAGGGCAGGATGAGCGCACACAGCGTGAAGGCGATCGCGAGGTTGCGCAGGATCGCGCGAAAGCGCCGCTCCATCTCCTCGGAGGGAGACCAGGGCAGGTCGTAGCGCCGGTAGTAGGGTACCAAGCCGGCGCTTCGATTTGCGGTGGGGTTGGCGGCAGCCATGTCAGGTCGCCGCCCGTTCGCGTTCGACCACTGCGAAGGATACCTTGCCGTATTCGGCTTCGCTGCACGTCAACATGATCTTCTTCAGGACGCTGTACGGCGTGCTCTTGTCGCCCATGATCGTGACTTCGCGTTTGGCGATGTCGGTTTGCTGGCCGCCTTGCAGGCTGCGGGCATTTTGCGCAACCAACGCCTCCTTGAGCGGCGCGAAAAACGGTCCTTGATTGGCGATCACGTCGCTCAAGGCACCCACCAACTGGCCATCGACGAACACCGAATCCTTCGTGACCATGACCACGACCGCCGCATCCGGCTTGCGCTCGGATATGGACTGGGGAATGGAAATGTTCTTCGTATTGGGCAGGATGTCGACCTCCGCCGTATGCGCGAGCAGGAACACGACCAAGATCGTCATCATGTCGATGAAGGGCACCAGCGCGAAATGGCTGGCGCCGTGGCGGCGTTGCCGATGCCGTTTGATTCGATACGAGATCATGTCGGCGTATCCGGTGCGTCCGCGATGGCGATATCGGGGAACAATTCGGCCTTGGAGAACGGTGCGACCGGCAGCTGATACACGCGAACCGTGTCCATGACCTGCACCAGCGTGTCGTAGGGCACCTCCGGCCCCGGCAATATGGTCGCGTCGGTCATTTGCGGAAATTGCGACTTCACCTGCCGCATGAATTCCGAGAGCTTGTCGAGGTCGTAGCCGGACGGCGTGTTGGCGATGGTCTTGAGCGGGCCGGAGTTGCGGTCGTTGACCACCAGATCGTCGGGACGAATGATCACCTCGAGTTTCAAATCCTTGGGCAGATCCACGGGCGTCGTGTTGGTGGCCGGAAGATTCAGCTGCAGGATGTTGGTCTTGGAAAATACCGCGGTGAAAATCAGGAAGAACACCAAAATCACCATCATGTCGATCATCGGCACGATGTTGAGGTCATCGCGCCCCTGATGGTAGCGGGCGTGATTGCGTCGTACGAGGCGCGCAGACTTTGACTTCATTCGTTGGGCACCGGTCGCCGATGAGAGGTCAGATGGTTCCGCGCGCGGAGGCTGCGGCCGGCGCCCGAACCGCGGGTGAAGCGGCGGCCGCCGCGGCCGATGCGGCTGACGCCGTGGTTTCTCCCTGCCGTTCGGTGACCGAGTTCAGGAACTTCACCGAGGCGATTTCCAGGCTGTCGATCAACGCCGTGGTCTTCGACTCGAGAAACATGTGAGAGAGCAGCAGAGTGATGGCCACGCCCAGGCCGGACGCCGTGTTGTTCATCGCCACCGAGATGGCGGCCGCCAAAAGGCTGGCCTTTTCCGCGGGATTGGCGGTCGCAACGGCGCTGAACGCACCGATCAAACCCGTGATGGTTCCGAGCAAGCCGATCAACAGGCCGACGTTCGCCAGCGACGACAAATAATGGGTGCGCTTTTCGATTCGCGGGATGACCTCCAGCAGGCTTTCGTCCATCGCCTTTTCGATGTCGTCGCGCCGCCGCGCGCTCGCGACACGCGCCACGCCGTAGTTCAAAATCGTGGCGATCGACGCGCTGGAGTTCTGCGTCAGTGCGACGACCTGTTTGAAGTTGCCGGAACTCAACGCCGGCACCAGTGCTTCCCACAGGCTGCGGTTGCGAATGGTTTCGCGCGTGAGATACAGATACCGCTCGATCGCGATCGACACGCCGACCACGAATATCAAGGCCAACGGGTACAGGAAAAACCCGCCGTCCTTGAAAAAATTGACCATCGAATTCATGAAATTCATCTACGCGCTCCTAACTAAATAGAGTCATCCCATTCGACCAGTATTCAAACAGATTCCGTAAAATCGGCCATGACTTACTTCTCACCCTGCCCCGCAGGGGGCGGCGCACCATTTTGGGACGCCTCGGATTTGACAGTTTGGTAATAGCGAACTTCCCGCTTGAACACGTCCCGATCGACCGGTGACAGGATCTCATCGACCAAGCTATTCATCGGCTTGCCTTCCAGATCTCCGATGTCCGCCTTCTTCCAAGGCACGACGTACATGACCTTGGGCTGCTCACGGTCGCCGGTGACCGTGGCAGTTCCCAGTTGCAGCTTATCGATGGCATTCGGGGACTTTTGGCCCGCCGCGGGCGCCGTTCGCGCCGCGGACGGGGTTCCGGCACCGGGGCGCAGTTCAGCGGGCCGCGGTTCAGCGGTCCGCGGCTCGCTGGTGTTGGCTCGCGGCTCGCCGGCCTCGGATTGCGCCGTCGCATTGGCGGGTTTGGCCGGGGCGCTTGGCGGCGGCGCCGTGTCCTGCGCCCCAGCCGGCTTTGGCGGGGCCCCAGCAGGCGCTGTCTGTTGTGCCCCTGCGCTTGCAGCGCACCACAGTGCGCAGAACGCGAGGTTTCTGATGATTTTCAAACGGGCTCCTTCTTGGCTGCAGGCGCGCCGACGCGCTTGCGCAATTCCACCACCCAGCCGGACACCTGTTTGTTTTGCCCGGCGATCTCGATGTAGCGCTCGAACTCGTCGAGGGCTTTTTGCGGCTCCGCCAAATACAAGTCGTAAAGCACGCCCAAGTTCAAATGCGCCGGCGCGTAATTCGGATCCGCCGTGATCGTACGCTGGTAGGCGGCCTCTGCATCCGCAAATTTGCCGAGCCGCCGCTCCACGATACCCAGTTCATTGCCCGCCTGCGCGCTGGCCGGATTGATCTGTACTGCCGTTTTGAGGGCAGACTCCGCTTCGGCCAGTTTCGAAGCCTTGAGGTACAAAAGTCCCAGGTTCAGCTGCGGACCCGCGAACTGTGGGTAGGCCACGGCCAGTTGCCTAAGTTCCAGCTCCGCATCCGAATCGCGTCCGCTTCTCATCAGATCGAGCGCCTGCCGGTATTGTTGCGCCGCGCGATCCGGCACCGGCTGTTCCGGCCGTGGCGGCGCGCCCGGCACCCCCGCGGCGCCACCAGCCGGCGACGCCGGCGCCGAGGCAGCCGGGCTTGGGCCAGGGGACGGTGCGGCCGCGGAGAGCTGCGAGGCATCGCGCTCCTCGGCTTGCGGCGGCGCGCTCTGGCAAGCGCAGAGGCATGCCAGCATCGCCCAAGCGGCGGCAGCGAAGCTAACGGATGGATTCGACCAGCTGCTCACCGATTTCCACCTTGCCGTAGCGGCCTGGATTGAGTTGTGCCAACGCGGCGAAGCTCTTCTGCACCCATTCGTCGTAAGTACCGTCCCTGGCGCGCGCCGCGTTGACCTCGTGTAATTTGATGGCCTTCTCCTCGAAGGGGAACGCTTGTTCCTCCAGCAGCACGTCGTACTGCTCCAGCTCGTCCTTCTTCAGATTCTTGGGCCGCTCCGAGCTGATGAGATCCTTGCCGAGCTGCCGGTAGAGCTCGGCGCTCTCGTAGGTTGCCGCGGTCGTCACCTCAGCCACTTGATAATCGGCTGCCTGTTCGTAAGCCTTGAGCGCGGCCTCCATCGCCTTGCGTTTCTCGGCCAGAGACTTCTTCAGAGGCGCGACCAGCTTGATGCGCTTGAACTCTTCACGTGCCGGGGCCGCCAGCGCCAGGGTTGCCCGGGCCGCCAGCGCGCGGCTTCGATCGGTGCGCGCGGCGCCGGCCGCGCGGTCGGCGGCCACGATGTCCTTGAGCCACATGTCGCGCGCCGCGAAATCGCCCGACTTCGCCGCGATCTGGCTCAAGCGGTTGCGTGCCTCCATCGCCGGATTCAACGGCTGCGGGAAATGCTTCACGAAGGCCTCGAGCATGGCCCGCGACTTTTGTGTGTTGCCGGCCTTGTCGTACAAGTCCGCCGCCTGCAGCGTGGCTTCGCGCTGCACATCGGGCGATTCCTTGGGCGATGCCGCGATTTGCTCGAACTCGGCCGCCGCTTGCGCCGGATGGTTCGACTCGGAGTAGGCGACCGCCAGATTGCGGGTCACGTCAGCCTGAAGCGGACTTTGCGGAAAATTGCGGCGAAATCCTTCCAGCACGACGATGGCGCGATCCCACTGCTTCTGCGTGATCAACAGCGCAGCGGCGTCGAAATCGGCGTTGGCGCGAACCTTCGAGTCGGGCGCCAGGGACGAAACCCGCAGGAAATCGTCGACCGCCGCTGCGGAATCGCCTGCTTTGCTCTTCTGTTCGCCTTGCTTGTAGATGGCGGCGGCCAGCCGCTCGACGATGACCGGCCGTTCCGGATCGTTCGCCGGCATCAGTGCCTGTGCATGCGTGTACGCCGCCTCTGCCTTGTCGAACGCGCCCTGGTCGAAATTGGTGTTGCCGATCACGGTCCATGCGATGCGTGCCTTTTGCGGCTCCACCGGGGGTTGCCGCGCCAGCAGGCTCTCTGCGGCGGCCAGCGCGCGCGGGTAATCCTTGGCGGCATACAAATCCGTCGCCGCGCGCGTCAGCACCTGCGCGCTTTCCGGATGGGACGGGAAAGTCTCCGCGAACTTCAGCGAACTGTCGATGCTCGTGGCGTGCAAAGATGCTTTCGCTTCACCCGACAACGTGTCCTCTTGCTTGCCGTACGCGACGATCGCCGCGTAGGCCGCGGCCGCGGCCTTGTCGTGCGCGCCGTAATGGTAGGCCGTGTTCTCGTATTCATGAGCGGCGTCCAGGTACTGCTTGCTCTCGAACAACGTGTCGGCGAGCAGGTAGTTGGTGACCGCGGAAGCAGGATCGTCGGGAAAGGACGTGAGATAGCTGCGGTACCATTTCGCCGCCTCTTGATAGTCGGCCACGTCCTTGGTGCGCTGCGCTTGCGCGTGATAGTGCTGCGCCACGTCCTTCAAATTCGTCTTCAGCACCGCCACCACTTTGGGCTCGTGCTTCGGATCGCGGCCGCGCCAGTAGGGCGTGCCGAAACTGTAGTTCTCGACGAATTCCTTCTTTCCCTGCAAAACCAGCTGAGGGAAGCCGCCCTTCGAATACGCCTCTATTGCCTGCATTTCCAGCAGCGGTGCCTGCTCGTTGGTGTGATCCTGGGAGACGAAGGCGCGATAGCTGTCTGCGGCGTCGGTATAGCGCTCCTTCTCCATGTACAGATCGCCGAGTCGCGCATACATCAGATAGGAATAGGGGCGCTGCTTGTGGCGCTTGACGAACTCGCCGATGCTCTTCGGGCCGTCGAGATAGGAAAACGTGATGGACATCACGCGGAACGTGTCCTCGACCAGCTCGCGGTTGGGCCGGCTCAAGGAATCGATGTCGACCATTGCGTTGGGATCGCTCTTCGCCAACAACACCGAATCCAGCACCGCGGCGAACGAATCCAAGCTGCGCTCGTTCTCGCCCTCCTTGAACAAGGACCAGCCATGCTTGTACAGGCTCTGATTGTAGAATGCCGAGGATGGACCGATTTTTATGACTGCCTCGTACGCCGCCTGCGACTTGACGTACGCCTTGTCCGTAAACAACAGCTCGCCGCGCCGGAACTGCGCCTCGTCCATGTAGCGGCTGCTCGGGTACTGCGTCACCAGCTGATCGAGCGAGGCGAGCGCCTTCTCCGGCTGCGCGTTCAGCTCGTAGGCCCGTGCCAGCTGGTATAGCACCGCATCATTGCGTTCATATTTCGGGTAGGTCTTCAGCAACGCGGAATACAAATGGATGGCTTCGGTCGCGCGCAAACCCTCGTTGGTGACGAGTTCGCGCTCGATCCTCTCGGATTCCGAACTCTCCAGGTTGAGGTCTCCGAGACGGCGCAGGGCCTCGGAACGCAGCGCTGCATCGCCCGCATTCAGATCCAAAAAGCGCTTGTAGCTCTCCATGGTCTTGGCGGTATCGATGTTCTTCGGCGGGTCGTTGTTGATTTCCACCGGCTGATTGTTGTCGAGATCCTTGATGGTCGGAGCCGGCTTCTGATCGGCCGCCGTGCACATCGCGGGCGCCAGCGCCAGAAGCACACACGGCGCGGCGCCTGCCAGCAAGGCGGCCGAAACGCGCTTGAGCACGCTCTTGCGGCCCCGTCTCATGGCTGCGCCTTCGGCCGGGGTGCATTCGACGCCTTGTCGTAGATCGCGGCCAGCTCGTAACGCGCCTGTACTTGGTAGGTTTCGATGCGCTGCTTCTGCGCCTCGAGCTCGCGGATCGCCAGCAGCTGCAGATATCGATTCTGTTTCTCGGAGGTTTCCGCCAGACGCTCCTGCAGCTGATCGATGCGCTTGCGCACCGCGCTGACCCGAGCGGTGAAACCACCGTCGCTGGCGGGCACGGTCTGCCTCGCCTGGTTCACCAGCACGGCCTGTTTCTGCGTCTCCTTGATGTTGGCCTCGAGCTCCTTGACCGCGCGCCGCTCGTTCCACAGCCTGGCTCTGAAGCTCTGCGACAAACGCCAGTACATGACTCCCTTCAACATGCGGTGCCTCTCGCGCATGTCGGCCAGGTCAGGATCGTCAGGATGAGCCGCCAGGAAATCCTCGATGCGCTTCAGGCGCGCCCAGGTCTGTTGTTCTTCCGGGGTGCCGAGCGCGGCGACGTCGTTGGATTTTTCGATCTCGTTGATGCGCGACTCGAAGTCGACGCGCTTCTGGTTCAACCCGTCCAGATCCGTCGCGGCCAGCACGGCGTCGGCCTTGGGCACGCGCTGCTTGTACTTTTCCTGGCGCGTATCCAGCATGTCGTCGTAGGCCGAGACGCTTTCGCGCCAATCCGCCAGATTGCGGCTCATGTAATTGAGCTCGCGGTAATTGCGCAAGCCTTCCTGGAATTCGTTGCTCGCCAGGAGCTGGTACAGGTAACGCGATTCGGGCGCGTCCGGCAGCTTCTGCAGCTGCCATAGCCACGTCAACGTGTCCTTTTTGTCGTCCGTCAAAAGCCGGTCGAGCAACTTGCCGTTGCGGATCTCCTCGATCGAGTCGTCGATGTGCTTCATCTCCGCGTCGAAGGACGATATCGCGGAGTTGTAGTAGTCGGCTGCCTGTCCGGTCGCGGAGAGCTGCAGATAAGCATACGGGACGGTGAGAAACGATTCCTGCACCGCCGAATCGAGCAAGTCGCGCTTGCGCAATGCCAGCCACGGCACCAGCGCGCGCTTGAACTCGCCGACGCCGGCGTCCGCCCAACCGACGCCGAGCAGTGCCTTGCTCGAGTACGGACCCTCGAGTCGAACGCGCTCGAGAATCGGCCTGGCCTCGGCCGCACGCTGTGCTTGCAGCAGCGCGAAACCCAATGCCAGATTCGCCTTGTCCCTGAGCGCCAGCATCTCCTCGCCGCGCACGTTCATCTGACCCACCCGGTCCAGAAAGCCGATGGCATCCGCCAGGCGCCCCGTGCGCACCAGCGCGATGCCAAGATTGAATTGCGCATAGGCTGTCCAGTCGGGGGCACCATGCCAGTTGCTCAAGGTCGTGATCGCATCGTCGTAGCGGCCTTGCTGCATCATCACCTGCGCCAGCAACATGCAGCGTTCGGCATTGATGCGCGGATCGATCTTGTCCGACACCTCGCGCAGCGCCCGCTCGGACTCCTCCAGGTAGCCGCGCTGATACCAAACCTTGCCCAGATAGAACCAGGCCCGGTTGCGCACCAACTCAGTGGTCTTCTTGTCGAGAAGATCCTGGAAAATCCTGCCCGCCTCCACGTGCTCTCCCAGGGACAGATAAAGCCCCCCCAGCAGCAATTCCGCCTCTTCGCGGGTGTGGGGCACGCGTTCCAACTGGCGGGCCGCCAGCAGCCGCGTGATGGAATCGAAGTAGTCGTCCTCGAAGAAGTAGAACAACACGTCGCCGTATGCCAGATCCTCGACCTCGTGCGGCGGCAGCCCGTTGGGATCCGGCTTGACGTTCTTCGCCGCGTCGCACGCCCACGGCAGAGCGAAGAGCAATCCGCCGAGAAGAAACGGCCGAAGCCTATGAGTCACTCGTCCCACGCATCATTCCCAATCTTTGATCAAAAACTCTGGCTGATGCTTGGGAACACGGTCGGTGATCTTGAGTTCCAGATACTTCGCGCCGACGCCCTTGTCGAATGTTATTGCGGCGCCTCGCTTGTAGTCCCGGATCATGGGCCCCTTGCCGGTGAAGAAGGCCACCAGCTCATGCTTGCCGACTTTCAGATTGCCGAGATAGATCTCCTGCACGCCCCCCTTCAACAAGGCATCCGCCTCGCGCGCGGTGTATAGATAGTTCTTCACTTCCTTGTTGTCGATCTTCACCTGTACCGAGTCCAGCGCGAAAAACGCGCCTACATCCATGGAAATGTAGACCGCGACCTGGGTGTTGGCGGGAAACAGCAGTTCTTCCTGCAATACGAACAAATCCTTGTTCAAATCGATGACATCCTTCTTCAATCCCTGCACTTCCTGATCGAGTGTTTTGGTATCCCCGGGAGCCGTTTCGGCAGGAGACGCGGCGGGGGCAGGGGCCGGCGGCGCGACGTCATCGGCTCCCGCGGCAGCCGCCGCCGTCGTGAGCGCCGCGAGCCAAGCTCCGCAAACGAATGAAAGACCTACTCGACGAATGAAATTCATAACTGACCTGTGGTTATTCGCGCAGCAGTTGGCGAATTTGATCGAGATACCCGCGCTCGTCGCCGCGTTTGAAACCGACGACCGAAAAGCGCACCACGCCCGCTCGATCGACCAGAATCGTCACGGGCATCTTCTGCAGCATGTAGTCCTTGCCTATATTGGACCCGTTGTCGAACAAGATCGGATAAGATACCGCCATGGCATCCGCAAACTCGCGGGCGCGCCGCACGTCCTCATCCACAGAAACGCCGAGCACCACCAGGCCGGCCCGCTCATAGGTGGTGTTGATGCGGTCGAGCGCGCGCATCTGCTCGCGCGTATCGCCTTCCCAACGGGCCCAGAAATTCACCAGCACCACTTGGCCGCGATATTCCGACAACCTCAAGTTGCGTCCGTCCAGACCGCGCAACACGAAATCCGGCGCATTCTTGCCGACCAGGGTTGGGGCCGCCGCATTCGTCGGCGCGAATGCCGCGGCAGCGAGGATCCAGCCCGCGAGCATCAGCTTGTGCAAAAAACCGACGCGCGGCGATTCCTCGATCACGCTGCTAACCCCGCTGCCTTAAGGCCTTATGCAAAATCGCACACTGCGAGCCGCAGTGTCAACGCGACGATGCGCGCCTTTGTGGCTATGAGTATGACTTGGCGCACATTCACGCAATTTGCTCGAGAACATGAATGCATTCGAATGCGGCAATGCGCGCTGGATTGCGGCCGCGCAGCCGGCCGCGTAATGGTCCCGCGCTTAAGACGAGATTCAGCCGACGATCCGCCCGTTCTGCAAACCGGCCAGCGGTTGATAGGCGATCAGCGGCGACAACGCCGAACCCGTGCCCAGCGTGTTGTTCTGGGCCGCGGCAGGATACAAGTTTGCGAACGCCGTGGGCGCGTCGGCCTCGTGCAGCGCGATGTAGTTGAGCACCACCATCTGCACCAGGTTGAAAACGTTGTTGCCGCCCGGGCTGCCGGTGGTATTGATCGAGCCGTCCGGGTTGAAATTGCCGATCTGCAGGCTCATCTCCGGATTGCTTTGCGCCGAAACGGCCTTGCCGTTGGGGTTGTAGACCAGGAAATAGGTGGCCGCCACGCTCTGGTTGTCCGCGGTCCACACACACTTGCCGCGGCCCGCCGCCGAGCTGTCGATCATGCCGTTGCTGGCGAGCGATCCATCCGAAAACACGTAAATCATGACGGGCTTGTTGACCCGGGCGGCATATTCCAGCACCGCGCCGATGCAATTGCCCAAATTGAAGTCGCGGGTCTCGCCCGTGGCACGATCGCCGGTGTGATAGTCGAAGCCGTCCATTTCGATGGTGCCCGCGGCAGCGTTGCCGTCGATCACCAGCTTCATCACCGAGGCGGTTTTCTGGTAGTCGGAACTCGCCTGAAACTCCGCCGTGGAAAAGATGCCGCCGCTTCCGACGATGTTCGGATCCAAGGCTGGGTTCACCGAACCCGGATTGTTGTATTTATTGACGATATACGCCGCCTTGGTGTACCCGCAGGCTTGGATTCCGCTGCTCCCGAGCACGGCCGTATTGGTCGTGGCATTGGCGTAGGCCTGCACCGTGGCGTATTTGGCGTCGCTGATGCGCTTCATCGACTCCATCACATTGGTGACATCCGAGGCATTCGGCAGCAGCGTGCTCAGCTGCCCGGTGCTCACCAAGCCCGCGGTATCGGCGGGACTGGAAATCTTGCTGGGTTGCGCCGCCGCAATGACCATCGAGGGCGGCGCCATGGAATTGCCGCCGGATATCGAATTTTCCGAACCAATGAGGTTCAGCAAGGCCCCGCGTGCGCCGTACTGATAGATCGCATACATGGGGTTGTGCGGATTGACGTTGGTGTCGTTCTGCGACAGCGCCGGAATCACGGTGCCCGTCGTACCGCCCATCGCCTTGGCGCTGGCGCGCACTTTCATGCCGCGCAAATGGGCGCTGTCCGAGTGATAGCGAAGGCCGAAACTCGCATCGACGAAGCTGCCGCTGGCGCTGGCGTTGGGAACCATGGTGCCGGGCAGGCCCAATTTGTTGTAGCCCGCCACCGATAGGAAGTCGAGCTGTCCGTTGGGTCCACCCACCAGTACGTTCGAGCCGGCGATGTTCCCGCCGCCCGCCAAATCGAAACAGATGAACGGTATGGTGCCGGCGCCGGTTGTGATTTGGCACGGGGTCAACAGCGCTTGAATGTCGGACGCGAGCTGCGCGCGGGCGTCGCGCGGCGCGAGCGTGCCCAGCAACGAAGACCCGATCACGGTCGCGGCGCCGGTCATGAAGCTTTGCCCAAGGAACTCGCGCCGTGTGCGCGGCCGAGCATGATCCTCGTGACGCAACGGTTCGTGCAAACCCAGCGCTCTCTGCTTCTTACGCATCGTAAACCTCTTCATTTATCCGTCGGCTCACTTGATCACCCTGGTTCACTTGATCAACATGTCGGCGCTGCCGAAGGCGGCCGCGCACGCGGCTGCGGTCACCGCTTGCACACGCGCGGTGTTGTCGCAAGCAGACGTGGTGCACAGCGTGGTAATGAGATTGCCCAGCTCGGTGGTGACGGTTGACGCAGCGGGCGAGCTTGCCAGCTGTCCGTTGCCGAGCACCTTCGCGGCCAGCGCGCTGGTGATCGCGGTCGTGCCCGCACCTGAGAACGTCGACGCATTGAAGGTCACGCCCGGGAACAGCGCCGCGCTGTAGGTCGGACTATTGACCGCCTCGTTGCAGTACTGAATGGCCAGCTGCGCGACGCCCACCTGGTTGGCCGAGGAGAAACTCTCCAGCGTATAAACCGCCGGCAGCTGCTGCTGTACGGATTGATAGGTGGTGGTGACCGCCGCATCGGTGGTCGGAACGCCCGTGAGAACCGACAGGGTCGAATTGATCTCGGCAAACGTGCGCACGCCGATATCGGCCACCGCCGGGCCGGGCAATATGGGCTGCGGTACCACGGTCGCGGGCACGGTCACGTGCGCGGCGCTGCCCAACTGGTTGAAGCTCAAGAAGAATTGATCCGTCAGCGGGCCGCTCTGCAAGGCGATGACCGTGCCGACCTGCGAGAGAACCTGGCCCTGCGAGGTGTAGCTCGTGGAGTTGACCGTCGTGTTCAGCGGCAGGTAGGCCTGTCCCACCTGCGGTATCAGGCCATTGAGGCCGATGCTGATGCCCGCGATCGGGATCGGCGCCGTCGGCGTGTACGACGAGTTCAGCGAGATGAACGTCGGCTGGTAGAACAGGTAGCTGTAGCTGTCGTACTGGCTGACCGTCATCATCACGTAGGTCTGCGGCACATTGATGACGCTGGAGACATCGAACAGCAGGTAGTAGCGCTCGCCAACGCCGGCGTTGAAGTTCTGCAGCACCTGCGCCGGGGTCAACGCACGGCTGTGAATGGCCACGAACTTGATCAATCCCTGCCAGGACTTGTCGCTCGAAGTTTCGTTGCCGAGCACCAGCGCGAACGAGTTGTCCCAATTGGCGATGGTGCCGCCCTTCTGCGGATCGGTGACGCCGGTATTGACGCCATTGACATAGATTTGACGGCCGTTGACCGGATCGTAGGTCAAGACCACGTGCTGCAAGGCGGCCTGCAGCACGTCCGCGGCGGTCGGCGTTGCCAGCTCCGGAATGCCATCCAGGCTCGAAGTCGAAGTTCGCAACAAGAAGTCGTAGTTCTGGTTGGTCTGGGCCAGCGTGAAATTACGCGTGGTATCCCCGCCCGAATAGCTCACGATGAACGATGAGTTGTCGGGGACGGCGACCAAGGCGGGCGCCACCCAAGCCTCGATCGAGAATTCGCCCGTTGCTTGAATCAAATTGTAGATCTTGGAGCTCGACGAAGTGGTGGCCTGCATCTTGCCGCCGGCGCCGACGTTCACGCCCCAGCCGCCGGCCCATACCACGCTGCCCGTTATGGTCATGTCGGCGGATGGATCGACGCCGCTGGTGTCGTACGCGATCAGGCCGGTGCCGGTCTGAAACTCATACTTGGCGATGGTATCGGCGTCGAAGCGGCTCGCGCCGCTGGCGATGGTGCCCTGGCCCAAGGTCAATGCCTTGCTGATGACCAATGTCGGATCGATGTTGGTCGGGGACAGCATCTGCGCAAAGGCCTGGACCTGCTGTTGCATGAATTGCGCATTCTGGGCGCAGTTGCTCCAGCAATTGTGCATGTCCGTCGCGAGGCGCTGAACGAAGCGCGAGTTCCAACCGCACGTTCCCGGGCCGGTGCCGGCTACGAACGGCGTGCAGTAGGTGAAGTCGATCTTCGGAATCGCCGCCTGATAGGCGTTCGCGATCTGCGCTACGGGCGCCGCAAAATAAGGCGACTGCGGCGTGCCGGCCGCCGGCGAATGACAGCCCGAGCAATAAACGCTGGTGACGTTGTTATAGATGGTGGTCTCGTAGTCCACGTACGAGGCCGGGAAGTCGAGGCTCTGGCCCACCGTCACATCCGGCGGCGCCACCAATTGCACTTGCGTGGCTGAGGCTGCGCCCGTGGCGCTGGCCCAGTTGGCGATCCAGGTCGTCAAGATCTGGCCGCAGGCACTCGGATCGGCGAGCCAGCAGTTGTGGCCGCCGGACACTTTGACGACCATCTCCGAGGTCGATGGCTGCGCCAAATTGACCACGGTGTTGGCCTGGGCGTACGCCAGATTCACATCGTCGCTGCGCGCGAAGTTCGGCATCTGCGCCGGCGTGGTCGCATTGTGACACGCGCCGCAGCGGTTCTGGCCGCGGATGTTCTGCCAAAGATTGAGCTCGAACGCCTGCACGTCGGCGGTCGCCGGCGCCGGGCCCGTATAGGTGGCGGCGCTGCTGGTCGTGGCGGTCAGCTCGTTGGCCGTGGTGGCTGCACCTCCGCCCCCGCAGGCTGCCAGCGCCAGGCTGGCCGCGATGGCGAGCCACGTGGCGATTCGTGACGGGAGCAACTCTCTCTTCATGATTTTTCCGCCGTTCCTGCTCATATGCCGTTCAACCCCGTCATGCAGTAGGCCGCGCTTTGCGCGAACACCTGCCGCAGGACATAGCCGCTCTGAAACGACGCGATCATCGTGTTCACCTGGGTCACGTCGGCGGCGCTGGCGGGCGCACGCAGACAGACCTGTTTGAACACGCGCGTCACTTGGCAGGTGGCAAAGGCGGTGGAATTCTCGAGCTCCTGGCCGAGCGCTTTCGCCCCATTGCCGCTGCCCGGCAAGCTCGCGCTCCACCCGAGAACCTGGTTGGGCCCGCTGCGCCAGCGGTTGTCCCAGGAGTCGTCCATCGTCGAGAAGCCTTGCGGAAAATTGGTGTTGTTGATGTGGTATTTCGGCTGCACCTGGCCGGCCGTATAGACGATCTGGCCGGTGGTGGCGGCCGTGGTCGTGTCGATGTTGCTGAAATTGTAGTAAGCGAACGCCTGCGCCATCGGATCCATGCCGCTGTGGCAGCCGATGCAGTTGTTGAGGAACAATGTGCTCACGCCGCCGGGGCTGCGCGTCACATCCTGGCGGATCCTGTCGGGCGGGCGCGTCGTGTCCATCACCGTCTGCAGGTCGCTGCACAGATGATTCATCATGGTGAAGCGGAACATGGCGCGGTTCGTGCCGTTGATGAAGAAGGCGCTGGCCGCGCCGCGGGTGGTGAGGACGCCCGCCGTCGCCGTGCTGGGCACGCCGGTCAACGCCGACTGTGTGCTCGACACCAGGTGCGCCTTCAAATCGACCCCGTTGTTGTCCATCGTCGTATACATGTTGTTGTCGTTCGGCGAGTACGCGGGCACGTTGGAAGCCGCGTCCGCGATGTAGAGAAGGTCGGCGCTCAGCAGCGTGTTGAAGGGCACATCGTCGCGCACCATGCCGACCACGGTGGCAACGTAGTCGTTGAGCGGCGCGAACACGGTCTGATCGCGATTGGTCCACGGCATCGCCATGTTGCGGATGCTGTTGTTGTAGAACGCGGGATCTTGCGTCGCGATGAGCGCGGCCGTGACCGGGTCTCCGGCCGCCATCATCTGTTGCAGTAGAGCGGCGCTCGGCGGTATGCCCGCGATGCGGCTGTACATGCGTGTCGCCTGATCGGCAGTAGGCCCTGCGGCCGCCGCGATCGAGGCTGCCAGCACCATGCCGGCTGCCGCCAATGTTGCCATCCCATTCTTCATGATCACATCCACTCTTGTGACTTGCGGTTTCGACGTGGCGGAACTATACGCATGGGAAAACAACGTCAGGAATGTCTCACCAAACCGACGTCGGTGTTTCGCGACAGTACCGGGGCGATGTTTTCCACCCGTATCCTGCGTCGCAGTTCGCGCTTTGAGACACGCCGGTTGCACAGAGAAACGCATGCGACGAACTTCTTCTGTGAGTGCGTTAACAGTATGCGTGCGCAACATGGAACGAAGATGCGTTTATGAGAGCATTAAGTTCAGTAGCGTCGATCGAACAGGCCGATTTTAAAGTCGCGTGGGCATCCGCGCGCGCCATCGCTCAACGGGACTCAACGGGATGCGGCTTATGAAAATCTTTTCCAAAAGTGACGTGGGTCACGGATTGCGCGCACTCACCGCCGCGCTGCTCTGTCCGCTGTTGCTTTTTGGCTGCAACTCGGCGCCGACCGGCGATGCGCCGGGTTTCGCCGGCGGCGAATCATTGACGCCCGGCGTGACCAATTACCCGCTGGCGTATGTCAAGCGTCCGGTGCCCACGACCGATGTCGACGTGCGCGACCTGATCACCTCCACCACCGGCGGCGATTTGTACGTGCGCGCACAGGCGAGCGCCGGCGGATTGGAGAGCAACGTGACCTCCTCCATCACCATGGGCAAGGGCGATGTACGGGACCTCGATGTGTCGCCGGACGGAACCAAGCTGGTGTTCTCACTGCGGCTGCCTCTGAATCCGAATCTTCAGAACACCGACCCCAAGCAGCCGAACTGGCATATCTATCAATACGATGCCGCCACCAAGACGGTGACGCAGCTGACCAATGACGACATCACCAGCGGCCACGACGTCGGCGCTCACTACCTGGCCGACGGCCGAATCGTGTTCGCCTCGACCCGGCAGCTGGCCACGCAGGGAATCCTGCTCAACGAAGGCCGGCCGCAATACCAGGCGCAGACCGACAACCGTGAGCAGTCCATATTCCTGTTGCAGGTCATGGATGCCGACGGCAGCAACATGCAGCAGATCAGCTTCAACACCAATCACGATTTCGGACCCTCGTTGCTGGCCAACGGTCAGATCGTGTTTTCACGCTGGGAGGTCGTCAACGGCACCGATCAGATCAGCCTGTTCACCTCGAACGTCGACGGCACCGGCGAACAATTGCTGTATGGGGCCAACAGTCACGCCACCGGCGCGAACATCGCCGGCACGAACAACAATGTCATTCAGTTCCTGAACGCGCGCCAGCGGCCGGACGGCAAGATGATCGTGATCGATCGGCCGTTCTTGAACACGCAATTGGGCGGCGACATTCTGCTGATCGACACGGCCGACTACGTCGAGATCAATCAAGCGAGCTCGCCGCCCGGCACCGTCAGCGCGCCGGGCCAGGTCAGCGCCACCTCGCTTGGCGTGACCACCGACCAGAACCTGCCATCGCTCGGCGGCCGGTTCTACTCGGCCTATCCTCTGTACGACGGTACCAACCGCATGTTGGTCAGCTGGTCGCCCTGCCTGGTGCTCGTTTCCGGCGCGACCCAGGTCTGCACCAACCAGAATACCGCGGGCACCAATGTCACCCTCGCGCCGCCCCAATACACCTTGTGGATCTATGATTTCGACGCCGGCACATTGAGCCCCGTCCTCGGCGCCGATGCGGGAATGATGGTGGTCGAACCGGTCGTGATGCAATCACGCAGCCCCGTACCCGCCTTCCCGGCCGTGACGACACCGACCGCGGCACAGCAAGCCATGGCCGCCGCCAGCGTGGGCCTGCTCGACATCGGCAGCGTCTATGACTTCGACGGCGTCGATACCGCGGCGCCGAGCATTGCCGCCGTGTCGAATCCCGCTCAGGCTGCATTTTATTCGCGCCCGGCCCGATTCATTCGCATCGAGAAAGCCGTGGAGATTCCCTCCACCAAGGTGCGCAAGATCGATCCAAACGATTTTGGACCCGCCGGCATGGGGATGCGCGAGATCCTGGGCTACGCGCCCATACAGCCGGACGGCTCGGTGCAGATTCAAGTGCCGGCCGATGTGCCCTTCACCATCGACATCCTCGATGTGAACGCGCGGCGCATCAGCGCCCAGCACAACAGCTGGCTGCAGCTCATTCCCGGCGAGATCAAGAGCTGCAACGGTTGCCACAGCACCGCGAATGAGCCCTCGCACGGGCGCGCCGGCCTTACCGCGCCCGCGAATCAGGGCGCGCCGCTCACCGGGCAGCCGTTCCCGAACACCAATCCCATGCTGTACGCCAACGCCGGCGAGACCATGGCACAGACGCTGGCGCGGCTCACTTGCGGCACCAACCCGCCTGTGACCTTGACCACCGGCTGCTCGCAAATTTTGAGCACCGACGTGATCTACAACCCCATCTGGACCACGAACACCAACCTGCCGGCCGGAGACGTCGACACTCCCATCGCGTACACCTATTCCGGCGCGGCCGGACTCAGCGAGTCGCCGCCCATCAACAACAACTGCGTGCCCTGGAGCGCGCTGTGCCGGATCACCATTCACTACGCCAACGTAGCTTCGATGAGCCAGCCCTTCCTGCAGTCGGTCTGGAACCTTGCGACGCGCATGGCCCCGGTCAATGGAGTTCCCACGGCGGTAACCTGCACCAATTGCCACAACACTCTATCGGCGACAAACGTGGTGCAAGTGCCGGCAGGTCAGTTGGATCTGACCGGCGGTGCTTCGACCGTCGATCCTACGATAGTCACCTCATACGAGGAGCTTCTGTTCCCTCACGACGAGCAGACGCTTAATATGGGGCTGTTGCAGGATCTCATGGTCCCGGGCCCGACGGGGTCGATGCCCGTGCAGCTGGCGGCCGTGATGACGGCCGGCAGCGCCATCGCCTCGCAGCCGAACTTCCTGTCGAAGTTCGACGGCGTGGATCATGGCGTTACGGTGGACCACACGGGTTATTTGACACCAGCGGAGCTTCGTTTGATTTCAGAATGGCTGGACATTGGTGCGCAGTACTACAACGATCCTTTCGTAGCGCCGGTTGCGAACTGATGTGATGCGACGTCTGCTCGCGCTACTGCTGTTGCTGCAGGCGTTGTATGTTGGAACCGCACAGGCAAAGCACGCTCTGGTGCAACTGGTGGTCACGCAGCCGTATCTCGAGATGCGCAGCGGTCCCGGGCGCGGCTATCCCGTGGTTTACGTGGTCGAACGCGACGAGATTGTGACCGTTCTATACAGCCGCACCGACTGGTACAGGGTTCGCGCCGCGGGCGGCCAGGAGGGCTGGGCGCGGCGCGCGGACCTTACGCGCACCGAACTGACTTCCGGGGAGCCGGCGCCCATCCCGCCCTATCCGGATTTCGTGACACATCGCTGGGAATTGGGCGCAGGCTACGGCGTCTTCAACCATGAGAATCTGGTGACCATATGGGGCGATTTCGGCTTGACGGACAGCCTGGATGCCGAATTGGTCGTGCAGCAGGCTTTCGGCACCATCGATAACCGCTACATGACAACCTTGGGCTTGAGGCACACTTTCATCCCCGAGTGGAAGTGGATCTCGCCCACCGCCGGCCTCGGATTCGGCTACCAGTATGTGAAGGACCGCGAACCGCCCGCGGCGCTGCAAAACAGCAACCAGATGGCGTACGTGTCGTTGGGAGTGCGCGGCTTCATCGCGCAACGCTTCATGTGGCGGGCCGATTGGCGCAAGTATGTCGTGTTCACCAATCAGAATCAGAACGAGGAACCGGACGAATGGAAAGTCGGCTTAGCAGTGTTCTTCTAGCAGCAGTGGCGCTACTGTCCGGTTGCAGCTGGTTCCATCGCGGCGAACAGGCTCCGGCCGAGGTCGTCGCCGAGGAACCGCAGGGTGAACCGTCGGTCGTGGAGCCGCAGGTCACGCGCCGCGACGTGAAGACGCCGAAGATCAAGGCCAAGGATTTCGAGATCGGCGGCTACTACGGGGCACTCAGCATCCAGGACTTCGGCGTCAATCCCGTGTATGGCGTTCGCGCCGCGTATCACGTGACCGAGGATATCTTCTTGGAGGGCTTCGTTGGGCGATCAAAGGCCGGCACGACGAGCCTGGAGGATGTATTTCCCGAAATCACGGTCGTGAGTCCTTCTGGGAGATACTTCACGTACTACGACATCGACCTGGGCTACAACATACTGCCAGGCGAGATTTTCCTCGGCCGAGGCCGCGCGTTCAATTCGGCGCTTTACGCAACCTTCGGCGTGGGCGACGTGCACTTTGCCAATCAGGATCATTTCGCGTTGAACTTTGGCGTTGGCGAACGGCTGTTGATCACCGATTGGCTGGCGTTGCATCTGGACGTGCGCGATCACGTGTTCGAGACGGATTTGACCGGCCGCACCAAGAATGTCGATAACATCGAGGCCATTTTTGGTCTAACTGCTTACTACTGATCAGGAGGACAGATCAATGAAGAAATCGACCATCAATGTATTCAAACGCTGCGCGCTGGCCGCCATCGTGATTGCCTCGACGGCGTTCGCGGCGGATGCCGGTGGGCCGGCGCCGGCCTTCACGCTCACCGACCTCTCCGGTCAACCGGGCACCTTGAGCCAGTACAAGGGACAGGTGGTCATGGTGAACTTCTGGGCCACATGGTGCGGACCGTGCCAACAGGAAATGCCGCTACTCGACCAAATGTACAAGAAGTACAAGCCGGCCGGTTTCACCCTGATCGGCGTGAACGTCGACAAGGAAGCGCCGGCGGTGAGGGAACTTCTGGCCCGCAAGCCGGTGAGCTTCCCCGTGTTGCTCGATCCCGCCAACCAGGTGAGCAAGGCTTATCATGTCGATGAAATGCCGAGTTCCGTGATCGTGGATCGCAAAGGTCAGATTCGCTACATCCATCGCGGCTACAAGCCGGGCGATGAAAACGAATATCAGGACCGGATTCGCCAGTTGATCCGCGAGTAGCGATGAACATCGCCATGAAACTCGGCGCGATCGCCGTGGTACTGCTGCTGGACGCGTGCAGCATCCAGCCCTGGGTCAAGCCCTATGAACGCGACCGCCTGGCTGATCCGATCATGTCATGGGACCGCGACGTGATCTCGGGTGCGTACCTGGACCATATTTACGAATCCCGCGAAGGATCGCGCGGCGGCACCGGTGCCGCCGGCGGCGGCTGCGGTTGCAACTGACGCCGATTCCAAGACCCCGACGTTCGAATGAATACGATGTCCAAGCCGTTTCGCATCGCCCGACTGATCGTCGTCGCGACCTTCCTGCTGGCGCGGCCCGGCGGCGGAGCGGTGTTGCCCGACGACCGGGCCGACATCTTCTACAGCGACTATAGGGGCGGCGGGATGGACATCACGGGCGAGTCGGTGCTCGTGCGCAAGAAGTTCTCCGAGAATTTCTCGGTCGAGGCCAACTATTTCATCGACAAGGTGAGCGGCGCCTCGGTCGATGTCTTGAGCCAGGCCAGCGTCATCAAGGACGAGCGCAAGCAGAAGAACCTGTCGCTCGATTACATTCACGACAAGACCCAGTACAACCTCTCCTATACGGACAGTACCGAGCGCGACTACACGTCGAACACCTTCCATTTCTCCCTGAGCCAGGACATGTTCGGCGATCTGACCACCGTCACCTTGGGGTTCACCGATAGCCGCGACAAGGTAGGGGAAAACGATGGAGGGGACGGATTACCCGGGCATGCCGCTCCGGACGTGGTGTGGTTGGGCCACGCCGAGAGCAAAAGCTATCAAGCGGGAGTGTCACAGATAGTCACCAAGAGCCTCATCACAGGCGTGACCCTGGAAGTCATCACCG
>Ga0302326_10002920_pt1 | contig 40937 bp, 43 predicted proteins | sample Palsa_T0_3_FD_202264 | JGI IMG/M metagenome (GOLD analysis project Ga0302326, IMG submission 202264) | Peat permafrost microbial communities from Stordalen Mire near Abisko, Sweden - Palsa_T0_3 | ecosystem: Environmental > Terrestrial > Soil > Palsa > Peat permafrost | place: Sweden: Abisko... | reverse complement strand
AAAACCGCTTCCTTACGATCGCGGCTCGGTTCCTGTTATTCTCCGGTGTTGTCTTCGCGGCTCACCAGCTTGGTCGGCAGCGGCAGCTTTCCGGCGGCCAGACGAAAGGCCTCCTGCGCCGTCGCTTTGGGAACGCCTTCCATTTCGAACAAAATCTTGCCCGGCCGGATCACCGCTACCCACTGCTCGGGCGCGCCCTTGCCTTTGCCCATGCGAGTTTCAGCCGGCTTCTTGGTGATGGGTTTGTCGGGAAACAGGCGAATCCAAACCTTGCCGCCGCGCTTGATAAAGCGCGTCATGGCGACGCGGGCCGCTTCAATCTGCCGATCGGTGATCCAGCCGCAGCGCAGTGCTTTCAATCCGAACTCGCCAAAAGCGAGACTGGAACCACGCCAGGCTTTGCCGGTCATGCGGCCGCGCTGCTGTTTCCTGTATTTGACCTTCTTTGGCATCAACATGGCGATGTGTCTCCGCTATCCCTGCTTGGTCGGGTCAGAACTGCCCCCGCCACTCGATGCCGGGCCCGATCCGGCCGGCGTATCCTGCTTCAATTCCTGTTTCCAATTTGGCTGCGGCGGAGCAAGCGGCGGCAGAATGGGGGCAACCCGAGCCGGCGCGCCCTCGGGCGCAGCTTGCGTGGCCGGTCCTCCGGTTTCCACGGGCGCCGGCGGGGCGCTTGGGGGACGCCGTTCCCGGCGATCGCGCAATGGCTGGCGGCGGGGCTCCGGCTCGTTTCTTAAAGAATCGCGGCGGCCGCTGTCCAGGATCTCGCCTTTATAAGTCCAGCACTTCACCCCGATCACTCCGTATGTGGTGTAAGCCTGTGCGAACCCGTAATCCACGTCGGCGCGCAAGGTGTGCAGCGGAAGCTGGCCTTGCAGATACCACTCGCTGCGGGCGATTTCAGCGCCGTTTAAGCGGCCCGAGACGCGGACTTTGATGCCCTTGCATCCGAAACGCAGCGCAGAATCCACGGCTTTTCTCATGGCCCTGCGAAATGCCACGCGTTTTTCGAGTTGTAAGGCGATCGATTCCGCGACGAGCTGCGCGTCCAGCTCCGGCTTATGCACTTCCTGAATATCGATGAAAACTTCCCGCTTGGTTTTCTTCGCGAGCTCGGTCTTGAGCTTTTCGATTTCGGCGCCCTTGCGTCCGATGATGATGCCGGGGCGCGAGGTGCGAATGGTGACGCGCAGTTTGTTGCCGGGGCGATCCACTTCAATGGAACTGACGCCGGCGGCCTTTAACCGTTCCCGCAGAGAGCCCTTGAGCTCCAGATCCTCGCGCAACAGCCGGGCGTAATCCGCCTTGGCGAACCAGCGCGATCGCCAGGTCTTGGTGACGCCCAACCGAAAGCCGTACGGATGTACTTTCTGTCCCACTATGCGTTCTCCTGATTTGCCGCCGGGATTTCCCCGGTATTCTTGTCGCTCACAAAAACCACGATGTGGGACGTCCGCCGCTGGTAGCGGTAGGCACGGCCCATGGGCGCGGGCCGTATGCGCTTCTGGCGCGGCCCCTCGTTCACATACGCTTCGCTTACCACCAGCTCGTCCACATCCACGTCGTTATTGCGATTTTCCGCGTTGGCGATGGCCGAATCCAGAACCTTGAGCACCGTCGGCGCCATGCGCTTGTTGGTTTGGCGCAAAATGATGCGCGCTTCGTTGGCCGAACGGCCGCGGATCAAGTCCACCACCAGCCGCGCCTTCTGCGGCGACGATCGAATATATCGGGCTTCTGCTTTGGCTTCCATCTTTTTCCCTTACGCCGGCTTGGCGGTCTTCTCCGTCGGCGCCGAAGCGGCCTTCACCGAATGGCCCTTGAACACGCGCGTCGGGGAGAATTCGCCCAGCTTGTGGCCCACCATATTTTCGGTGATGTACACCGGAATGAATTTCTTCCCGTTGTGGACACCCAGGGTGTGGCCGATGAAATCCGGAATGATGGTGGAGCGGCGCGACCAGGTCCGCACCACTTTCTTTTCGTTCTTGGCGTTCATGTCCGACACCTTCTTGGCCAGGTGGTCGTCGATAAATGGCCCTTTTTTGAGTGATCTGCTCATGGACTCCCTACCCTATTTCTTGGCCTTCCGGCTCACGATCCACTTATTGGTTCGCTTGTTGTTGCGGGTTTTGAAACCGCGTGTCGGCTGGCCCCAGGGGGTCACTGGATGCCGGCCGCCCGAGGTTTTTCCTTCGCCGCCGCCGTGCGGATGATCCACCGGATTCATCGACACGCCGCGATTGTGCGGGCGCTTGCCGAGCCAGCGCGTTTTCCCGGCTTTGCCGTGCGATTCGTTTTCGTGCTCCACGTTACCCACCTGGCCGATGGTGGCCATGCACTCCACTTGCACGCGGCGGATTTCGCCGGAAGGCAGCTTCAGCAGCGCGATCCCGCCCTCGCGCGAGACCAGCTGCGCCTGCGCGCCGGCCGACCGCGCCATTTGAGCGCCTTTTCCGGGCCGCAGCTCGATATTGTGAACCACCGTGCCGGCTGGAATATTCTTGAGCGGCAGCGCGTTTCCAATCAGGATGTCGGCTTCGGGTCCCGAGCTCACGGTGCGCCCCACCGTGAGACCCACCGGACAAACGATGTAGCGCTTTTCGCCGTCGGCGTAATTGAGCAGCGCGATGCGCGCCGTACGATTCGGATCGTACTCGATCGCGGCCACCTTAGCCGGGATGCCAAACTTGTCGCGCTTGAAGTCGATGGCGCGATAGGCCTGCTTGGCTCCGCCGCCGCGAAAACGCGACGAAACCAGACCTTCGCTATTGCGCCCGCCGGTGCGCTTCTTTCCCACCACCAGCGACTTCTCGGGAGTCTGCTTGGTGATTTCGTCGCGAGTAACAACGCTCATGAAGCGGCGGGACGGCGTGGTCGGATTGAAGCTCTTCATTGGCATAACGTTATTTCTCCAACCTTAAATATCCGAGTACTCGGGCATCTTTTCGCCCGTCTTGAGCCGCACATAAGCCTTTTTCCAGTCCGGCCGGTAGCCTGAATACCTGCCGCGCCGCCGCAGCTTGCCCTCGATGTTCGCGGTGCGGACGTCCGCCACTTTTACCTTGAAAAGCTGTTCGACGGCGGCTTTGACCAACACCTTGTTGGCATCGCGGGCGACTTCAAAACACAGCGTGCCTTCGCTGTCCTTCTTGGCGACGCCCTTTTCGGTAACGATTGGCCGCTTGATCACCTCGTAGATGGTCATTTTGCGAGCGCCTCCGAAAGTTTCTGCACCGCCGCCTGCGAGATCAGGACGCCGGCGTGGCCCAGCAGATCGTACACCTCGACTTCTTTGGAGGAAACCAGTTTGACGCCGGCCAGATTGCGAGCGCCCAGCGCCAGATTGCGATTTTCGCCGTTGTCGACCAGCAGCACGGTCTTGGGAGCGCCCAACAGATCGAGCACGGCGCGCATGGCTTTGGTCTTGTGGTCGGCGAGAGAAAACTCCTGCACCACTCGCAGCTCGCCGTCGCGCAGTTTGGCGGAAAGGGCCGATCGCAGGGCGCCCAGCAGCATCTTGCGCGGCAGCTTATAGCTGTAATCGCGCGGCTGTGGCCCGTGGGTGGTGCCGCCATGCCGCCACAGCGGAGAACGGATGGAACCGACACGCGCGCGCCCAGTGCCCTTTTGACGCCACAGTTTCTTGCCGGAGCCGGAAACTTCGTGCCGCGTTTTGGTTTTGGCGTTCCCACCGCGACGCGCGGCTTGCGAATGCCGCACTGCTTCGTACAGCAGATCTTTGTTGAGCGGCGCGTCGAAAACCTCGTCCGACAATTCGAGCGAGCCTACCACCGCGTTATTTAAGTCCACAATCTCTACACTCGGCATGCTTCGTCTCCGCTTACCTTTTGGCCCTTCTTACCAGCACATAGCCGCCGTTGGGACCCGGCACCGCGCCCTTGATGATGAGCACGTTCTCCTCGGCCACCACTTCCACCACTTCCAGATTGCGTATCGTTACCTGCTGATCTCCGGAGTGCCCGGCCATGCGGGTTCCCGGAAAAACGCGCGACGGAAAGCTGGACGCGCCAATGGAACCGGGCGCGCGATGGAACATCGATCCGTGGCTGCCCGGACCGCCCTTGAAATGATGTCGCTTGATAATGCTGGTGAAGCCCCGGCCCTTGCTGACGCCGATCACGTCCACCTTGTCGGCGGGCTTGAACTGATCCACCAATACGCGATCGCCCTGCTTCAGATCGTCGTCGCCGGGGCGCATCCGAAATTCACGCAGAAACTTCACGCCATCGGCGGAGGCCTTCTTCAGGTGGCCGGCAATGGGTTTGGTGGTGCGCGAAGCCTTCGCGAATTCGACCAATCCCAGCTGCACTGCGTCGTAACCATCCGAGGTGGGAGTTTTGCGCTGCACCACCACGCACGGTCCGGCCTTCAACAGCGTGACAGGAACAACCTGCCCGTCGGCGCGGAACACCTGGCTCATCCCGATCTTTTTGCCTAAAATTCCTGGGCTCATGAACACCTCTGGGAACACGAGGAATTCAAGGAATACAGGGAATGGCGCGCATTCCTCGTCTCCCTGGTATTCCTTGTATTCCTCAATTTCATTTGATTACTTGCCACGTCCGAATGCCTTAATTTCCACATCCACGCCCGCCGGTAGATCCAGCTTCATCAGGGCGTCCACCGTGTCCTGGGTCGGCTCGAGAATGTCGAGCAGCCGCTTGTGCGTCCGGATTTCGAACTGTTCGCGCGACTTCTTGTCGACGTGCGGCGAGCGCAGCACGGTATAGCGATTCTTGATGGTCGGCAGCGGAATCGGTCCCGCCACCTTCGCCCCAGTGCGCTTGGCCGTGTCGGCAATGTCGGAGGTCGATTGGTCCAGGATGCGGTGATCGTACGCCTTGAGGCGGATGCGGATGCGTTCTTGTAAAGCCATTATGTGTGTTCGCTTCTTTCAGTCGCGAAGAATGGGAATACAAGGAATACCAGGGAGACGAGGAATGCTGACCATTCCCCGTATTCCTTGTCTTCCTCGTATTCCGCCTTCTATTCCAATATCTCCGTCACCGTTCCCGCTCCCACGGTCCGGCCGCCCTCGCGGATCGCAAACCGCAATCCCTTGTCCATGGCCACCGGCGTGATCAGCTCGATCACCAGCCCCACATTGTCGCCCGGCATCACCATCTCTGTGCCTTCCGGCAGCTCGGCCACGCCCGTCACGTCGGTGGTCCGGAAATAAAACTGCGGACGGTAGCCCTTGAAGAACGGCGTATGCCGCCCGCCTTCTTCCTTGGTCAGCACCACGATCTCGCCCTTGAAGCGCTTGTGCGGCTTGATCGATCCAGGCTTGGAGATCACCTGCCCGCGTTCCACGTCGTCCTTTTCAATACCGCGCAGCAGCAATCCAACGTTATCGCCGGCGCGTCCTTCATCCAGCAGCTTCTTGAACATTTCCACGCCTGTCACAACTGTTTTGCGCGTGTCCTTGAAGCCCACGATCTCCATTTCCTCGCCGACCTTGCAGATCCCTTTTTCGATTCTTCCCGTAACTACGGTTCCTCGGCCCTGGATCGAGAAAATGTCTTCAATCGGCATCAGGAACGGCTTGTCGATGGCGCGCTGCGGCATCGGAATATACTCGTCCACCTTCGCCATCAGCTCGTCCACTGACTTTTCCCACTTCTCTTCGCCGTTCAACGCCCCCAGCGCACTCACCTTCACCACCGGCAGATCGTCGCCCGGAAACTCGTACTTCGACAGCAACTCGCGCACTTCCAGCTCCACCAGCTCGAGCAGCTCGGGATCGTCCACCATGTCCACTTTGTTCAGCGCCACAACTACCGATGGAACACCCACCTGACGAGCCAGCAGAATATGCTCGCGCGTTTGCGGCATCGGGCCGTCGGTGGCAGCCACCACCAGGATGGCGCCATCCATCTGCGCGGCTCCGGTGATCATGTTCTTGATGTAGTCGGCGTGGCCCGGGCAATCCACGTGCGCGTAATGCCGGTTGGCGGTCTCATACTCGACGTGCGCCACCGCGATCGTGATTCCGCGGGCTTTTTCTTCCGGCGCGTTGTCGATCGAATCGAACGAGCGGAACTTGTTTTTCGGGTTGTGCTTGGCCAGCACCTTGGTGATAGCCGCCGTGAGCGTGGTCTTGCCGTGATCGATATGCCCGATCGTCCCGATGTTCACGTGCGGTTTGCTGCGGTCAAATTTTTCCTTCGCCATATTAAACCTTTATGAAAAGTGGAGCCGTTGACCAGGATTGAACTGGTGACCTCGTCCTTACCAAGGACGCGCTCTACCAACTGAGCTACAACGGCCCGGAACCTATCTCTGGTGGACAGGGGAGGATTCGAACCTCCGTAGCTCGCAAGGAGCGGCAGGTTTACAGCCTGCTGCCATTAACCACTCGGCCACCTGTCCAGAACCAAATCCTTCCCGCCTGAATCCGTCACACAAAATACTCGCTTGTGAAAGAGGACGAAACTGAAATCGGCGGAGGGACCGGAACTTACAAATCCATCGAAGAGTTTAACACAAACGACCGCGACGATGTTCAAATTACGACGCGCAGACCAAGATGCTTCACAAACGGATCGAAGTCCCGGTCGTCGTGCAGCAGCTCGTATCTACTTTCGATGCATCTGGTAGCGATGAATGTATCGATGGTTTTGCGGACGGTAATGCCCATGCGGCGCAGCGTACGGATGTTTTTCGCGGCTTGAATGGCAATCTCGCGGCCGCCGAGTTCCACGATGTCGAGCGATGTGAGCGTCCGTTCGGCCACTCGAAAGTCAGTGTCGCTGCCGAACCCTTGCAGCACTTCCGTCAGAATCAAATCTCCGATGGCGACTTGTTCGACGCTGAGCAGTTGATCGAGCCTCTCGACCGCCGCGGTCGTCCTTCCGTTGAAATAATCGATCCAAACGCTCGAATCGACCAGTATCAACGCTCTCTCCGCATCGCATCGAGATCGCCCTCCCAGTGCAGTCTGCCGCGAAGCTTACGGATTTCGGCCTGCTTGCTCAACCGCAAGAGAGTTCGCAGCCCCAGTTCAACCGCCTCACGCTTGGTCCTGAGGCCGGTCGCCCGCAGTGTTTCCTGCATGAGCCGATCGTCGATCACGATGTTGGTTCGCACCCGATGTGTATCCTCTAAGACAATTATACACATGATCCGGCGGCGTTCCGTGCTTGGTACATCGATACTTGTGGTACCTGGATACTAGTCTCACCCACGACCTAGTATCGCCTTCGCTCTAGTCCCAGCGGCACACCGAAATCGGTACATTCGGGCCTTTGACCGATCGCGCCCGGCTGCGAGAATCATATCGAGCCGAGGAGAAAATAAATGACCGCACTTCTGAATGCCATCTTGAAACTGAAGATCTGGAAGGACACGAACGGGCAAGACCTGACCGAATACGCATTGATGTGTGGATTCTTGGCGGCAGCCTCCGGCGCCGTACTACCCAACATTTCCAGCAGCGTCTCCAGCGTGATGTCGGCGGTGGTTGCTGCGCTCGGACCCAACGGCACTCCGACCTCCCCAGGCTAGAAGCGCCACAAGCCGCTAAAATCGAACCGTGCGGCTGAAGATCGTTCAAGTGGGAGAGCTGGTGTTGCGGCAACGGGCTCGTCCTTTATTACACGAAGAAATCGTCCTGCCGGAGACCCAACAACTGATCGCGTGGATGCATGAGACCATGCGGGATGCTCCGGGCGTTGGCTTGGCCGCTCCACAGGTGGGTTTGGCCGTTCAACTGGCCGTCATCGAAGACCGTCCCGAGTACTCCAAAGATATCTCCGCCGATCGGCTGGCCGAACGGCAGCGTAATCCCGTGCCGTTCCAGGTGCTTATCAACCCGCGCATAACCGAGCAGTCGGACCAGCAAGCGGAGTTCTTCGAGGGCTGCCTAAGCCTGGCTGGATTCAGCGCCCTGGTGAAACGTTCCACCCAGATCACCGTCGAATATCTGGACGAGCGCGGCCAGTCGCGCCGGATTGAGGCCCAGGGATGGTACGCGCGCATTTTGCAGCACGAGATCGATCATTTGCACGGACGCTTGTATATCGACCGTATGGATTCACGCTCGTTCATGTCCGTCGACAACTTGACCCGGCACTGGAAGGACCGGACGGTGGAAACAGTGCGGGAAGCCCTGGCCGCTGCCTCCAAATAGCGAGCGCTCTTGCCGGCCTGCTGGCAGCCGTCTTAACGGCTCCGGCGCAAGTATCCTCCAACGTCGCGCTCAGCAACGGCGTCCAATTGACTATCGACGCGCGCACCGCCGACGGCGCGCCGGTGGTCTTGAAAGCGAGTCTGGAACCGGCTTCCGGCAACAGTTTTTACCGCATCTTTCGCGATGAAAACAATCTGGCCGTGTTCGCGTATGAACTTGCCGTCACCCGGACCCCGGATGGCCAGCAGTTTCGGGCGACCGCCAGGCCTGCGACCACTGACTTCGCCGTGCGCTTCCCAAATGCCGATGGAGGCAAGCCCACGCCCACGCTCTCGTCCCCGCTCGATTCGCCGTTGCTGAATTCCGGGGACAAGTTCGACATTCCCATTCCCACCGATCCCGGTCTCCACCAGACGCTGACCGACACCGTGCAGATCCGGCTAAACCAGCGCGGCGGCGCCACCACCGATACGCGCGCGCAACAATCCGATCAGATCCGCTTTTCCGCGCTGAAAGTGTCCATGAACGATAAGCCGGCTTCACCCGCGGGCGCCGGCTCGGTGGTGACGGGCCGCTTTGCGATGTTCTATATTCCGGGCCATGGCGGCTACTTCTTCGCTACCGAGCCTGTGGACCAGCCTCCGTTCCTGCAGGTCGGCATCGTGGATGGAAAACACCTCAAGTTCACGGTGGATAACGACACGTATGATTGCGTGTCCGATGCACCTATCCTGACACGCTCCGAGCGCGGGCAACTATGGGTGTATCACGATGCGAACTACAAGCCCTCAGGGAACTGGACCAAATCCGATCCGGCCAGTTCCCACAACGAGTTCTTCACCGCCGCCGCGGACTCCATGCAGTGGTGGTTGCAGTAGGGCGCGCTCAGGCCGGTACCCGGATGTGCTGCTTGCAGATTTCCAGGATCTCGGCTGCCAACTTGATCCATTCGTCCACCAAGGTCGGCTTGGCTTTGTACAAACGCACTCCCAGGTCGCGAACCTCTTGCTCATCGCGCGGACTGGCCGAGGTGGTCAGCGCGACCACTCCCACATGGGCCAGCACAGGCTCTTGCCGGATCGCCTTCAGTACGTCCGCCCCGCCATGCTTGGGAAGATGTAAATCCAGCACAATCACGCAGGGTTCCTCCTGGGATCCCTCGGACCGCTGGAGAGTTACAAATTCAATGGCCTCCTCGCCATCGCGGAGAACTTCCAGGATATAGGGCTCCTCATGCTGATCCAAAGCATGGCGCAGCATGAAAACATCCGCGGAGTTGTCTTCGATCACAAGAATTTTGGCGAATCCGGATGCTAGATTGGGCACTCTTTTCTCCTTCCGTTTGACTCGCGCGTCACGTTATAGCGGTTAGATGCCAATCGCCGCAGGCTGTTACATGTTTGTGAGGTTTACCAAGCCTGACGATCAATCCACAAAAAATGGGGTCTCTGCTTCTCCCCGAGTGACGATGTCAAAGCGATAGACGGGTGGAGCGTCGGCGGCGCTCGAGGCCTTCTCGCGAGTCGCGAACATGCGAGCTCGCAGCGCGGGATCGGCTACACAATCCAACACTGGATCGGGCATGCGTTCCGACCCCTCGGCAAAGAAGACGGTGGTGACCAATCGGCGCGTCAGACCGGTTGCAAGAAGCATGAGATTCAGATGCGGACAACGCGGCGCGCCGTCCTCGGTTGCGTAGGCGCCCGGCATCACCGTCCGAAAAACATAACGCCCCTCGGCGTCCGTTCTGGCGCGGCCCCATCCGAAGAAACCTGGATCGGCGTCTTTCGAGCGCGGGTCTAGCGGGTGACGAAATATCCCATTGGCGTCCGGCTGCCAAATCTCAACAATCGCGTTCCGGATGGGCCGGTTTCCCTCCTCGACTACGGTTCCGGTCAGCAGAATGTGCTCCCCGCGCGCTTGGTTTCCCGCGAAGTTTGTCAAGTCGCCGCAGCCGTCGGCGAACTCACCCGGAAAGAATGGGCCGATGGTGCCATAAGGCCAGGTAGGCAAACTCATGCGCTCCATTAGCTTCCTTTAATCCAGCGCGGGCGTGGCGCGCTTTCCGCGCAGCACGAAGTCGCGGCGGAAGGTCAGCAGGTTCACCGCGCTAACCGTGGTGGGGGTGGTCTCGAAGATCAGCCGGTCGCGGGCTTCCGGATCCTGAACGGCATTGAGCAGCAGATCCGTCTCGTTCAGCGGCTCGCCGGGGAAGAAAATCTGGGTCACATAGCGGTTCATCCAGCTCGGACCGAAGATAGAAAAATGGATGTGCGGCGGACGCCACCACCAATCGGATTCCATCACCGGATACGCGCCCGGCTTAATCGACAGAAACTTGTACTGACCTTCGGCGCCGGTCACAAAGCGGCCCAGCCCGGTGAAGTTCGGATCGATCGGAGCCTGATGGCGATCCAGCTCGTGGACGTACTTGCCGGCTGCATTGGCTTGCCAGATTTCGATCACCGCGCCAGCGAGCGGTGCGCCGTCTTCATCCATCAGCCGCCCGGTCACCGCGATGTACTGGCCGATGGCCCGCGGTCCGCCTGGATCCTTGGAGGAAATGTCTTCGCTATCGATCGCCACGCGGCGTTCCATGTCGATGGGGCCGGTTCGTTCGGATAGAGTCAACGGCCGGCGGATCAGCGGCTGCGATGGATTACGCGTAAAGCTGCGCGGGTAATCGTGAATGTACCGGGCAAGCTGCGTGCTCTCCTGGTAAGGCTCATACTCCACTTGCATGCTTTCTGGTAACGGTTGCTGAACTGGAGACGGGCCGGGCATGCAACCAAATTATCATGGCTTTGAAATGGGGCGCCTGTGGCGGGATTGCGTTGCCTCTTGCATTCGGGTGATAATGCGCCTAAGACCCGCGTCACTATGGTCCGCCCAATGGTCAGCCAAAAGATCCTCCATTATCAACTCGTGGAAAAGATTGGGGCGGGCGGCATGGGCGAGATCTACAAGGCCCAAGATAGCCGCCTCAACCGGCTGGTGGCGGTCAAGATTTTATCACCCGGCCTCTCCACTGACCCGGAGCGGCGGCGGCGGTTCTTCCAGGAAGCTCAAGCCGCTTCCGCCCTGAACCATCCCAACATCATTACGCTGTACGACATCATGTCGGAAGGCGACCTGCAGTGCATCGTGATGGAATACATCGCCGGCAAAACCCTGCGCGATTTGATTCCCGCCGGCGGGTTGCCCCCCGCGCAGGCCCTGCAGTACGGAACGCAAATCGCCAGCGCACTGACGGCCGCGCATTCCGCGGGTATCATCCATCGAGACCTGAAGCCCTCCAACATCATGGTCACCACCACCGGCTTGGTCAAAGTGCTGGATTTCGGTCTCGCCAAATGGGTGGACACGGGCTTGTCCGGGCAGAGCGGCGAGCAGAGCACGGTGGAGGCCGCGTTAACGCGCGAAGGTTCCATCATCGGCACTGTGAGCTATATGTCGCCGGAGCAGGCCGAAGGCAAGCATGTGGATGCGCGATCGGACATTTTCTCGTTCGGCGACGTGCTCTACGAGATGGTGACGGGCAAGCGCGCCTTTGAAGGGCGATCGGGCATCTCCACTCTTTCCTCCATTCTGCGGGACGATGTTCGACCGATTCATGAAGCGGCTCCCGAAGTTCCGCCGTTACTGGAGCAGATCATCCTGCGCTGTTTGCCCAAAGATCCCGCGGCGCGCTGGCAGAGCATGAAGGAGATCGAAGGCGCGCTGATCACTTTGCAGCGGCAGCTGGATCCGGCAAACGGGCAATATGTGGCGGCCGGTCACAATGGTCCGGTCTCAGTCGCACTGCCGACTGTGAACCCGGCGGACGCGTCCACGGGCGAACCCTCGCTGCTCTCTGCGCAATTCTTTACGCCGCCGCTGGCGCCGCTTCCTCCGCTGGACAACCCTTTGGCTCCGCCAGCGGCCATCGTGGACGAGTCTTCACCCAACGCCGCGCGCGGGACTTCCCCGGCGGAGAAAGCCACGCCGAAAGCTCCGCCCGTCCAGACACAATCAAAGAAAAGTTCTAGATTTGTCGCCCTTCTGCTGGTTTTGATTTGCGCCGCATTGGTGGCATCGGCGGGCATTGGCGGCTGGTGGTGGTGGAACCAACGCCAGATCCAAAAGAGCCAGAAGACTGAGACAGCCGCGTCGGTGGCGCCGGCGCAACCGGAGCCTGTGAAACCTTCCGCTGTCGGGCCGCCGACTGCGGCTACTCCCGCCGAACCGCCGGCCCCTGCCGCGTCGACGACGCCTCAAGAAGGCGCCGCCCCGGCCAAACCAGTCCGCAAGTCCAAGCCCAAAGCATCGGATAAAGACGCGAAGAATCTGCCGGCGATTCCGGAACCGCCCCCGCCCGCCGTGACAGCTCCGTCAGTGAATCCGCCGGTCCAAGTAGCCCCGCCGCCCAAGCCCACGCCCCATCCGCCCGTTGTTCAAACCACTCCCGTCGAGGTCGGCGATGCCTTGCCGTTCGTGATCGTCCTCGGACAGGATGTCCCATCCGACGCGCCCGAAGGGACGGCGCTGAATTTCACCGTGAGCGAAGGGCTCAAGATCGACGACAAGACCGTGATCGCCAAAGGCGCGGCAGTTACCGGAACCATAACAGGCGAGTCGGGCAAGAAGAAATTTCTGGGAATTGGCGGCGGCCACAAGCTCATGTTCCGATTGGCCCAGGCAGAAGCCGTAGACGGCAAAAAACTTGCCGTGCGCGCGCTTGCCGGCCGGAGTGAAGAGGGCGTCACCGTTCGGCCTGTCGACATCGGCAAAGGCTCCAAAACGAAAGGATACGCGGCCATGCAAGGCACCCTCTACGTCGCTTACATCGACGGCGATCAAACCGTCGCCGTAAAGAAGTAGCCATCCCTTCGTCCACTGAAAACTTATGAGCACATCTATCGGCAACGAGGCGCTGGACGTTCTCTTCCGTCAGGCCAGAACCCATAACGCCTGGCTCGACCGGCCCGTGAGCGACGATATTCTGCGCCAGCTCTATGAATTGATGAAATTCGGTCCTACCAGCGCCAACTCCAGCCCAGCCCGAATTCTATTTCTGCGAACGCCGGAAGCCAAACAGCGGCTGTTGCCGGCGCTGAGTCCGACCAACGCCGACAAAACCATGCAGGCGCCGGTGACTGCCGTTCTGGCTCACGATCTGGAGTTTTTCGAGGAATTGCCCAGGTTATTTCCGAACAATCCCAGCGCCCGGGACTGGTTCAAAGCGCCGCAACATGCCGAGACCACTGCGTTTCGCAATGCCAGCCTGCAAGGCGGTTATTTTATCCTCGCGGCGCGGGCGCTCGGCCTCGATTGCGGCCCCATGTCCGGTTTCGACAATGCCAAGGTGGACGCCGAGTTCTTTACCGCCTCAGCCGGGAACCCTCCGGCGTTTCATCATGTTAAATCGAACTTCTTATGCAATCTCGGCTATGGCGACCCGTCCAAGCTCTTCCCCCGCAATCCCCGCTTAACGTTTGAAGAAGCCTGCCGCCTGCTATAGATTAACCGCGCGGTTCAAATGTAGTACATGAGCGGACCGCGGCTCTTGGGCTCTTGCCGCGTGCCTTCCGCCCTGCGAATTAAGTCCGCCAGTGTGGTCTTGTCGAGCACGGCTGCGATCGCGTCGCGCACCTCGCGCATAATGATACGCGTGCTGCAACGTTCCACGTCGCGACACTCTTCGCAGGCGCGGAAGGCGGTCTCGCTCGCGCAGGGCAGGGGAGCCAGCGGACCCTCCATCATCCGAATAATCGACCCAATGGTCACCGTCGATGGCGGCCGGCTCAACTGGTAGCCGCCGCCCTTGCCTTTCTTGCTGTTCAGCAATCCGCGACTCTTCAAGTCCAACAGAATGCCCTCCAGGAATTTGAGAGGAATCTGTTCGTCCTTGGCAAGCGTTGCAATCAGGACCGGCCCTTCGCCGTAATGTCGCCCCAGAGCAATCACGGCCTTCAGGCCATACTGGGTGCGTTTAGAAATGGTCCGCATGCCCTTCTCAGCTTAGCAAGAACCCGTTCGCCCTTACAGCAGTTTTGCTGCTGGACTGAGCATCCAATGCGGCAAGAAGGCTGCTTACCGAACATCTCGGAGTTGACTTTAGGATTAATCGGTTGATTGGCCGTTCGATCATGTTGAATCTTCTGGTACTCTCTGCCAGTACTCAAGGTCTAGACGCATACTGCCTCTTGCGCTAGCATATTGCTTGGTGGTTAAAGCTCGCGTGATATGTCAGAGGTAGATCGCGCTCTAATCCCGTCATTCCCGCAGGGTTGGTTGTTGGATGCGTCGACGTCTTCCCAATCGCCGCGGAATGTAACGGAAGTCCTGCGTCTGCGCGGCCCTCTTAATCTGGCCGCTTTGCGCGCGAGCGTCGAATCTGTCATCGCGCGATACCAGGCGGTCGGCAGCGTTCCCGGGGAGATTCAGGACACCCCCGGGAGGGTTTTACCACTTGAGGATCTCAGTGACTCGCCAATCGACGATCAAGAAGGCGAAGCGCGGCGGTACATTCAACAGTACGCGGATAGTTTGCTTGATCTGGAGGGCGGCGCGCGGATTCATGCCGCTCTGGTGCGGCTCTCGGCGGTCGAGAACATTCTCCTCATCGGCATGCATCGCTCGCTTTGCGGCGCCGGGGTTCTTCTTAGCACCGTAATTGCGGAACTAAGCTCTCATTACAACACCCACGTGGACGGCGGATCGTCTCCATTGCCAGCCCCGGCGGCCAACGGACGTTTGGGCGCCTGGAAGCCGCGACTCAACGACACGCACGAAGTTTTGGAACCGCCGCCGAATGGCGCGCGGTCGTCGTCGTCGTCGTCGTTTAAAAATGGAGTGGTGGGACGTGAGTCCCACATGTTGCCGGAAGCTTTGAGCGCCACCCTGCGGGAGTTCAGCGAGGTGGAGAGCGTAACGCCGTTCACGACGCTTTTCGCGGCTTTTGCGGCGCTTCTATCGCGGCATAGTGGGCAGCAACAGTTTCTGGTGGGAGTTTCGACATCCAATCTCGAATACCCGGCCGATCCTGCGTCGTCCAGATTTGCCGCCCTGCTGCCTTTGCGGGCAGACCTTTCCGGCGATCCGTCCTTTCGCGAATTTCTGCAGCGGGCACGGCGAAGCACGCTTGAGGCCGGTGCCCAAGCCAGCCGCCCGGACGGAGCTCCCTCCCAGTTTGATTTCCTTCAAGTCGCGTTGATCCTGGAGCAGCAGGCTTGGGAAACAGTCCACTTTTCAGGGCTCGCGGTTTCGGCCTACGACGTGGACGTGCGCTCCACCGGCCTGCAGCTGGTGCTTCACTTCGAGGAGCATTTGGCCGGGCTCTTGATGACCGCCGACTATGATGCCGCGCTCTTCGATCCTGACACAATTCAGCGCTTCCTGGATCATTATGAAATTCTCCTGGCTGGTGCAATTTCGGATCCGGAGAGTTCTGTCTCGCGTCTTCCACTCCTCGGCGAGCCCGAACGCCAGCAGCTCCTGAATGTCTGGAATGCAGCGGCCGTGCGGGAATATCCAAGCGACGTTGCTCTGCCGCAGCTTGTCGAGGCACAAGTTGAACGGACCCCAGACGCGGTGGCTGTGGTGTTCGCCGAGGCAACCTCCAGCCAGCAGCAACTTACGTACGCAGAGTTGAATGCTCGAGCCAACCGGTTGGCGGCCCACCTCCGATCGCTGGGCGTAACCAGAAACACGCTGGTGGGCGTCTGCCTTGAGCGCTCCATCGATTTGCTGATCGCGCCGCTGGCGATTCTCAAGGCGGGCGGCGCTTATCTTCCGTTGGATCCCGATCATCCGGACGATCACATCGGACCTATTGTAGAGAACGCGCGCCTCGGGATTTTGATTGGCCGGCCCGAATTAGCCGCCCGCCTGCCAAAGTTCGATGGGAAGCTTGTTTTCCTGGATTGGGAGGCCCTCCAACAGTATCCGGACGTGAACCACCCCGTAGCGGTCTCGGAGCGCGACTTGGCGTATGTTATCTACACTTCAGGATCCACCGGCCAGCCCAAAGGCGTGATGATTCCGCGACGCGCGCTGAACAATTTGCTGTTTTCGGTGCGGGACTGGTTCCGCTTCGGCCCGCGCGACGTGCTTCTGGCGCTGACCACCATCGCTTTCGACATCGCCGGCGTGGATGTCTGGCTGCCGCTTCTGGTGGGCGCGCGCATGCTAATGGTGGCGCGCAAAACGGTGATGGACGCGGACTTGCTCCAAGACACCATTCGTCGCGAAGGCGTCACGTTTCTGCAATGCACCCCAGCCATTTGGAAACTGTTGGTGGAATCCGGATGGCAAGGCAAGGCTGACCTGCAAGCTGTTTGCACTGGCGAGGCCATGCCGAAGGATTTGGCCCGCACCCTGGTTCCACGTGTCGGCTGTCTATGGAACATGTACGGCCCGACCGAAACCACGATCTGGTCCACGGGCTATAAGTTCTCCGGGCTGGACGATCCAATCCTCATCGGCCGGCCCATTGCCAATACGCAAGCCTATATTCTGGATGACCATATGGCCCTGACTCCGATCGGCGTTCCGGGCGAGTTGTACCTGGGCGGCGATGGATTGGCCGACGGTTACTTACACAACCCCGCGTTGACTGCCGCCCGATTTGTGGCCGATCCGTTTAACACACGGCCGGGAGCGCGCCTTTATAAGACCGGCGATTTGGCCCGCTACCGCAGTGACGGAAATATCGAATGTCTCGGGCGCAATGACGACCAAATCAAGCTGCGGGGTTACCGCATTGAGCCGGAAGAGATTCGCGCCGCGATCCTGGGGCATTCTTCCATTCGCGACGCGGTGGCCGTGCTTCAGACCAGCGCGACCGGCGACAGCCGGATCGTCGCCTATCTGATTTCTAAGACCAGCGATCGGCCGGATGCCGACGAATTGCGCGTTTTCCTCAGACGCAAACTTCCCGAGTACATGATTCCAGCCAGTTTCGTGTTCCTGGACTCTTTCCCCTTAAACAGCAACGGCAAGCTGGACCGCAGGGCTCTTCCAAAGCAGAAAGCGCCATCCGCTGGAAGCGCCGCTAACGAGCCTGCGGACCGCATCGAAGCGGAGCTCAGGGAAATCTTCTGTATGGCGCTGGGCTTAAGTGAGATTGGTGTCAACGACGACTTTTTTGATCTTGGCGGCCATTCCCTCACCGCCGCGGACCTGTTCCGGGAGATCAACATGTTTTTCAACCTGGAACTGCCGCTGGCTACCCTGGTCCATGCTCCGACGGTTCGGCGCATGGCGTCCCTCATTCGCGGCTCCTCAGCCGAGCGAATGAACGCTCCCATCGTGCAGATTCAACCCAAAGGCTCAAAGCACGCAATTTATTGCATCGGCCCTTCTGACGGAGAGGTGATCGTCTACCGGAGATTCGCGCTCGAGCTGGGGCCGGATCAACCGCTTTACGGGCTGCAGCCATTCCGGCTGCTCGGCCAGCTTCCTACAGTGAACCAACTGGCCGCCGCTTACATTGACGAGCTTCGAAAGATCGGTGAATCTCAGCCATTTTGCCTGCTGGGGTATTCCTTCGGAGGATTGGTCGCCGTCGAGATGGCTCGTCAACTTCAATGTGACGGCATCGACCCGCCGATTGTCGCGCTCATCGACACCTCCTACCCGTTGGGCTGCTTGGCCAACGAATCGTGGGAACATCGAGTCCGCCGCTATCGCTATAACTGGAATCAAATTGCATACGGCAAAGGTCTGTCTCACATCGTTCAACGCGTGAAGGACCGCTTCGCACGGATGGCGCGCCGAGCCTCGTTTACGGTTGGAGTCCCTCTTCCCGATAGTCCCAGCGATGTCGCTTCCCTGCAAGAGCGGGCAGCGGAAAACTACCGGATCAAGTCCTATGGCGGCCGCGTCTATTTATTTCGCGCCGAATCGCAGGAGCAGGAGTTCTTTCACGGGGGGCTGAATTTAGGTTGGTCGCGAGTTCTGACCAACCTGGTAGTCGAGGAAGTGCCTGGAAATCACGGAACCATCAACACCGGCACCAACCTGAAGATCCTGGCTCGAAAGTTGAAGGAGTGCCTGGAAGCTCCAGTGGCTAACGGCCACCAGCCGCGGGCGGAGTCGCCGCTGCGATTGACGCCGGTTTAGCCATCACCGTTTCCGGATCTGTATCGCGCGGCACCACCACGCCGACCCAGGCGAACAGCATCTCGTCCCAGCTTTGATCGCCCCAGCGGATGGTCGCCTTCGGATCGGGATTGTATTTGTTGTTCGCGGAGTTGTCCCAGTGCGCAAACAGCTCGATCTTGGTTCCCTTGGGAATCTCGATCGGCTTCTGCTCGAAATAAATGGTCTGCCAGCTGAAGTCGTAGTGCGGCACGCTTACCAGCGTTTCATGTTCGCCGTTCGGATAGTCCAGGCGAATGTCCATGTCCTTGCCGCGCAGATGCATGTGCGGCTGCGAATAGATCAGCGTTACCGGCCGGTCGAATTGAGCCACGGTGTGGCCCGGGTAACTGGGATCTCCCGGAGGGATGGCGAAATCCGCGCCCGCCACGGGCAAAGTCAGAAGCCGATATTTCGGTGGCTCCTTCGCCAGTACGAAGCCGACTTTGGTTTGATCGGTCGCAGGCGTGCCATTCGTCGTGTAATGCATCTCGAAGACGATATCGGAGCCCGCCGGAATCAGCTTGGCGGCTTTATGGTCCAGATCGAAATAATTCTGCGGCTGGATGCCGGGCACGTAGCCCAGCAGCCATTCGTTGGCCACGTTGACACTGGGGTCCACGGGCGCGGGGAGTGCTGCACTGCCATCGGCGCGCTTGGGCAGCACGTAACCTTCGCCGACCTTGGCGTCCTTCAGCCATTGCGATCCGGGAGGACGAATGTGAACGCTGCCGTGATGGACGATCGCGCGATTGCCCGGCCGGACTTCGGCATCCACCACCCAAGTGTCCTTGGTGAAGCCGCTGGGGACCACGAAGTAGGTGTACTCAATGGTGCCGCGCGCCGGCACGTTGTACGGCTTGGGCATTTCGATCACGACATCCGGTTGAATATTCCAGCCGTCGTGCCATTCGATCGGTCGCGGCATGTCTTTCGGATCGCCTTCCGGCGCGCCTGCGTCCACCCAGGCAACCAATGTCTTAATGTCGGCTTCCGACAGTCTGCGGTCATTCGCGAAGTGACCGAAACGGGGATCGGCGAACCAGGGCGGCATCTTTTTCGTAAGCACCGCTTCCTTGATCGCCTTAGCCCACGGACGCGTGCTTTGATAACTGAGGAACGACGACGGGCCGATCTCGCCGGGACGATGGCAGCTCTGGCAGTTCTTCTGCATGATGGGAAGAACGTCTTTGTCGTAGGTGACGGTGGACGTCGTCGCGGCCATGGCAGCCGTGACCAGCATCAAACTAGCCAAAAGGTATCGCTGCATCGGCGCTCGCCTCCAACTGTAAGTGAATATATCACAGCGGTTATTGCGTTAGGAGGTCTTGCATGCAGGCATAACATCGAGGAGAGTGCTCTCATGTGGCACATACGATTTTTCGCGCTGCTGGCCATCCTTTTCCTGGCCGTGACCGCCCGGGCGCAACCATCCGAGCAGCCTTCAACGACTTAGCGTTCAAGGATGTGCGCACGTTTGCCTGGGAGGTCAAACATGTGACCGCGTCCAATTATTTCCTCTGGTCGCCGGTCACCGGCGATCGGATACCGGAGAACGTGACCAGCGAGAAGGGTCTTGATCAGATGAAGACCAAAGCCGACATCGTCAGGTTCCCGAAGGACTCTTTTGTCCTGGCCACAAAGCCGCGGCTCGGTTGACCGCCGAGAATATGCTCGACATCGTTAGCGGCAAATCGACCCGCTTATATCTGGCCACAATTGGCGCTGCGAATGCGTTGGATCACTACGGACAGATGGCGGAGTATTTGCGGATGAATGGAATTGTACCGCCCGCCAGCCGGTGACCATTAACCGGCGCTGGAGACCGCGAGTAGTCGCTTCAAATTCCTCTCGACCAATTTGCGGTCCTTGTCGCTGATGCCGGGCGTTTCGAGAATCCGGCGAAGACGCCCTGCCAGGCGAACGTCCGCATCATTCATCCATTTCTCCGTTGGGTCGCTTCCTTTCGGGGGAAAATGTGCTTGATTGTCGTCCACGGCCTAGTGAACCTGGCTTTTCTCGCCGTCGGCCAGCGCCAACTCCGTGATCCGCAGCCCGGCCTTCGTGATACGCGACGGGAACAGATCTTTCAGCCGCTCCTCGTGCGGCGGCACCACGTGCGTAATATCGCCGCCCACGCTCTTCACCATTTCTTCGGTCTTCATAATCAGATTGAACTGGCTGCCCATTGCGAAGCCGATCGGAATATACTCGGGATCCTTGGGATCGTGACCGCGCAAGTTTTCCTGCGTATACGCCAGGTCTCCGCAAAACACCCAACTGCTCTCCGAATTCGTCGCGAGATCGTTGCGCACCGTCACGTACATCGATCCCCAGGTGTGCGTGTCGAACGCCGCATGAAGATCCACGCCCGGCAGGACGTTTTCGCGATCGCCGTCCACGCAAACCAACCGGCCCTGCCGCGCCAGATCCACCGCCCGCAGGATGTCCGCCGGATCGATGCCCAGCATCAGCCAGCGGAACCTGCGCGGGAGTGACATAGTCCAGACCCATTTCGACAGCTCGCGCTCCTGCAAGTAAAACGTCGCGTTCGGAAAATCCTCGATGTTCCCCATGTGGTCGAAATGAGCATGCGTGATGAAGACGGTGCCGATATCCTCGGGCGTGATACCAATCTCGCCCAGCACTTCTCGAGGCGGGTGCCAGCCGCGCACGCCATAGGTATTCGCCAGCACCTCGCCATGAGCTTTGTGGTTGTAACCGACGTCCACCATCGCCAGATGGCCCTGGCCCTTGATCACGATGTAGCAATACGGCAGCTTACGCGTCCCCTGGTTATGCATGCCGTAGATCAAGCCGCTCTGCGGATAGTTCGGAACAGCCGCGAATTCCATCACCCACAATGAGTACGCTGTCATTTCGATTGTCCCAGCCGTTGCCCACAACAGGCTCGTTCGTATGACACCATTTCGAAGCCGGGCAGCGCATCGGCGGCTCGTTCGAGTTCGGCGTATCCGGCGCGCAGCGGGATCAGGATGCGATCGAGATCGAAAGCGCCCTCGGTTTGCCGGAGTGCCGCACCGATCATTGCCGCCGCCTTGGCAACGTGCTCATGATGCTTTCGCGCCCGTTCAGTCGGCCGTCCGCGATGCATTTCGTCCATCGCTTCGCGATAAAGTTCACGTGCCCTGAGCAGCGCCGGATGATGGGGCGATGCCTCCTTCGATCCCGCGGCCGCCAGCACCAACAGGCCCGCTAATTGCGAAGCGACTTGCTTTAAGTCTTCGAAACACCTTTGATTGTCGACGATGTACGTTGCTGTCGCGTCGTCTACCATGGGCCCTACCGCATGACAAACGGATTTGGCGCGTTGCCCGCTATATCGATCCACACGCTCTTGGTTTGCAGATAGTCGCGAATGGCGTCGATGCCGCTCTCGCGTCCAATTCCAGACCGTTTGTAGCCGCCGAAAGGCGACATGTAGCTCACCGCGCGATACGTATTCACCCACACGGTGCCGGCTTCCAGGCGCTCCGACATCAGCAGCGCGCGGCGAATGCTCTGAGTCCAGACGCCGGCCGCCAGGCCGTATACGGTGTTGTTGGCGATCCGAACCGCTTCATCTTCATCGTCGAATGGAATCACCGAGAGCACCGGACCGAACACTTCTTCGTTCGCGATGCGCATCTGCGGATTCACGCCGGTGAAAATGGTCGGCTCCACGAACCAGCCCGATCCGCATTCCTCGCGCTCGGCCGGGGCGCCTCCCAGACGGCACACCGCGCCTTCTTCTTTGGCGATGCGAATATAGTCGAGAATCTTTTCGTATTGTGGGCGCGTGGTAACGGGGCCTACCTGCGTCGATGCATCCAGCGGATTGCCCATGCGCGCGGTCTTCGCCAGGTCGAGCAGGCGTTCCACGAACTCCGCGTGAATGGATCGATGGATCAGCGCGCGGGAGCCCGCGATGCAGGTTTGTCCCGTGGCCGCGAAGATGCCCGAGACCACGCCCTTCACGGCTTGATCGAGGTCGGCGTCGTCGAAAACGATATTGGCCGATTTGCCGCCCAGTTCGAGCGTCACGTGCTTGATGCCGCGCGCGGCCAGCCCGTAAACATGCTCGCCGGTTTTGTCGCCGCCGGTGAACGCGACCTTGGCGACGTCCTGATGCGTGATCAAAGGCTCGCCCACTTCGTTTCCGAATCCGGTAATGATATTCACTACGCCCGGAGGGAAACCCGCTTTCTCGAATAGCTCGCCAAAAGCGAACGCCGAGACTGAAGAAAATTCCGACGGCTTCCAAACCACTGTGTTGCCCGCGGCCAGCGCCGGCGCGAGTTTCCAGGTAGCCAGCAGCAGGGGCGAGTTCCAGGGCGTGATGGCAGCCACCACACCCAGCGGCTCCTCGCGCGTGAAGTTGAATACGCCCGGCTTGTCGATCGGAATCACGCGGCCTTCGATCTTGTCGGCCAATCCGCCGTAATAGTAAAACCATTGCGGGATGTAGTTGAGCTGGCCGCGCATTTCGGCGATCAACTTGCCGTTGTCCGTCGATTCGATCTCGGCCAATCTTTGCGCTTCCGCCGCAACCAGGTCGCCGAATTTATGGAGCAGCGCGCCGCGCGCGGTCGCCGTCAGCTTGCGCCACTCGCCATGAAACGCGCACTTCGCCGCCGCGATCGCTTGATCCACATCCGCTTTCGTGCCGCGCGGGACCAGCGCCCACGGTTTCGCCGTGAACGGATTCACCGATTCGAACCATTCACCCGAGGCGGGATCCACCCACTTCCCGCCAATCAACATCTGATGCTTCTTCACCCTGCCAAACCTCCTAAGGTACCGACGTCTTCGTGTTGTTCCAGTGTATCGACCATCGCTTCGATGGCCTGTGAGTTTGCACACGCGGCTCGAAATCGAGCGCGAATTTCATCCGGCGCGGCAGCAATAACATCGGCGAGCCGCCGCCGCATTGTTTGGCCATCGCGCAAAGTGAGAATCACTTCCGAACCCTGCGCGCCTGGGTATGCTGCCGTGAAAGCCCTGTCACTTTCGAGTTTGGTAATGCTCGCGAGCCGGATAATTTCGGGGTTATCGAGCCGCCGATAATTCGACTCCGCTATTGTGCCGTTTGCGAGCGTCGCCGCCACGCAATACTGGATGCTCATCTTGGCTTGCAGGATGCGCTCAAACGGACCTGCATAATCGCAGCCCGGATAACCCACCGCCGCGGCCGGCGCTTTGACCACGATCGACTCGATGTCGCCGCTCTCGAAGCTGTCCTCGATCGCCAAGGCCAGCGCCGCCTGACACGCAGTCTGCGCGTAGTTGCACGCTGGCGCCGGCTTGTAATACACCGACAGGATTTCGAGCGGCCCACCGGAAAATGGCGCCACGCGCGCGATGCAATCGGTCTTATTCAGCCCGGCAAAAAGCCCCGCGCGGCCATCCAGCGCGCTCTCCGAAGCACGAGCCCCGAGCATCGCCAGCTCTACCGCCGTTACAGCATTGCGCGCCGCGAACCCGGGATGAAAGAACATCTCATCGCCGCCGCAGTAGGGCCACTCGTTCAATCCGCCGGTGGCATTGGCCGCGAAACCGAGCGCGCTGACCATCGCGTCTTCATTCAGACCGAGCAGCCGGCTTCCCGCGATGGCGCCCGCCAACGGACCCGTGATACCCGTGGGGCGAAAACGGCGCACCATTTCCTGATCCATAATCGCCCGCCCCACCGCCGCGCCGATCTCATAGCCGCACACCGCGCCCAGGATGAAGTCGCGGCCGCTCGCCTTCTGTTGCTGCGCGAGCGCCAGCAGCGTCGGAAAAATCACTACACCAAGATGGCTCACTGCGCCCGCGTGCATGTCCTCGCGCACCAGTCCATGCCCGAGCGTGGCATTCGCAAATGCCGCTTCCGCCGGCGACGCGCGTAGCGGCGTCCCGATCACCGTCGCTGGTCCATTCGCCGCGCTCGCCATGCGAATCGCCTGACAACCCCACGGCAGATCGCGTGCTTCGAACGCGCACGACAGGAAGTCCAGCAAACCGATCTTGACCTTCGAGACCACCTCCGCGGGGAGCTGATCCATCGTCAAGCCGCGGGCAGCGCGCACCATCTTGCGCGATAAACTGAGCGCCATCACTTCCAGCCGGTATCGGAGTCATTCGGAACGTTGACCATAACTGCCTGCACTTGCTCGATCTTGTTGCTCGAGATCTTGAACATTTCCGAGATCAGAATCCCGCCCATTTTGCCGTTCATGTTTGCGTGCATCAGTATGAGCCCGACAACGACGCCGCGCTCCGTATCGACTACGGGGAAACGCCGGTGGTCGATGACCAAGCCTTTGAAAATTCCCTTGTCCAACTGCTCGGCGCCGCTCATCGCCGGATTACCCATAACAGCAACGTTGGTAGTCTGCACGCCATTCTCGAAACGGCTCATATCGGGCGCCAGCGGCGCGGCCCTGTAATCCTTGGTCCCTTCACTTTGGACGGCGGTGAAATAGGCGCTGGCCTGCTTAATCAGCTGCGCCCGCGCGGTCTTTTCAGACTCCGGCAGCAATTCGCTGTACAGCGCTGGCGCATTTGTCATCTTTTCCGGAGCGAAGAATCCGGCTTCGCCCTTGCGGCAAACTAACGTCTCTGCTTCAGCAATCTTTTTATCCTTGACCTTCAGTCGAAGGAAGAAAATATCGGGTTGCCCGCTCTCTGCGACCACGGCTTGTACAACTGCGTCTCCGCTGTTGTGATCCAGAGCGTAGAGCCGGTAGCTGCTCGCGCCCGCGGTTTTCCAAAAACCTTCTCCCAACTTCAGCGCCCTGCCATTTTCGGTGAACTTCACGGTCGCTGCCACAGGCAGCTCTGACGGATCGTGCTTCGACATAGCATCGAGATAAGAATCAACCAAGCCCTGCAAGCAAGCCCGGTCGCACGCATTGGGAGATTTGTCCGTCGCATGCAAAGCAGCGGCAGTAAAAGCAGCTATCAAGAGAAGTTGGCGCATCATCTCACCCTACAATACCCGATTACGATAAACTCCAGTGGTGAGTGAAATCGGCGTCAGCCCGGCGCAAACAATGCGCGCCGCGACTCTCTCCACCCGAAGCTGGATCATGTGGGTCCCTTCGGTGGCGATGATGCTGTCGAGCCTGCTGTCTTACGTCGACCGGCAAGTGCTCGCGGTGCTTTCGCCGATGATCCTGCGCGATACCGGCCTCAGCGCGCAAGCGTACGCGAACGCACTCGCGGCGTTCTCCATCTTCTATATGATTGGGAACCCGATTTTCGGATCGTTCCTCGACTTTGTCGGTCTGCGCAAAGGGATGTTCGCGGCAGTCTCGCTGCGTGCCGTCGCCAGCACGGCGCACGCCTGGATGTCGGGCTTCTGGGGATTCGCCGTCGCGCGCAGCGTGCTGGGTTTCGGCGAAGGTTCGGCCTTCCCCGCGGCTTTGAAAGCTGCGGCCGAATCGTTGCCACCGAATCGACAATCGCGCGGAACGGCGATCGGATACAGCGGCGCGTCGCTCGGAGCCATCATCACACCGCTGATCGTCACGCCCATCGCGCTACGCTTCGGATGGAGATCGGCATTCCTGGTCACCGGGGCGCTGGGCGCATGCTGGCTCGCGATGTGGTCCATCGTCGGACGTCCGCCCTATTTAGCCGAGCATCGCAGCGCATCCTTGAAGGTAGCGTGGCCCAACTTTCTCGAGCGGCGTCTTTGGTTGGTGGTTTCGAGCTTCGGACTCGGCGCCGTCGCGCTGGGCCTGGTTTCCTACTTGAGTCCGCTGTATTTGAGCCGCGCGTTCCACCTCTCGCAGGCTCAGCTCGGAAATATACTCTGGATTCCCCTGGTCGGCTGGGAAGCCGGCTATTTTTTCTGGGGCTGGATCGCGGACAAATTTGTGACGCGCGGCCATCGGCCCACCGGCCTTTTTTGCATGCTCACGCTGCTCGCGTTGCCCACAGCGCTGGTCAGTAGGATTGACTCTTGGCCGGTGGTTCTGGCGCTGTTCTTCTGGGCCACGTTCATCGCGGACGGCTTCGTGGTGCTCTCCCTGCGCGTCGGCTCGCATTTGTACCCGCGCGATCAGACAGCCTTGGTGGGAGGAATTGGATCGGGATCCTGGTCCGCTGTGCTGGCCTTGATCCTGCCAGTTTGGGGCCACTGGTTCGATCTGAAATGGTATGGAGCAGTTTTCGTTTCGGCCAGCCTGTTCCCGATTTTGGGCACGGCCATTTGGTTTTGGTTGAGCCGCCCCGAGAAACTGTGGCGCGAGGCGGCTCTGCGCACGGACTGAACGGCCTTACTGAACCGCCTTACTGAACCGCGACCGTGAGGGAGCGGCCCCCACTGAACCGCGACCGTGAGGGACGGGCCCCCACTGAACCGCGACCGTGAGGGAGCGGCCGCCTAGATTCCCATCTCCTGAAATACTTCCCTCGCGAGGCGAAAACTATCCACCGCCGCCGGCACGCCTACGTAAATCGCCACCTGCAGGAAAACCTCCTGGATATCGTTCTTCGTTAGTCCGTTGTTAATCGCGCCCTTCACGTGCGCTTTGATTTCATGCGGCCGATTCAGCGCCGAGATCATCGCCAGATTCAGCATGCTGCGCGTTTTGCGATCGAGGCCTGGACGGCCCCAGCACTCGCCCCAGCAATACGTCGTGACCAACTCCTGCAATGGCCGGTTGAAATCGTCCGCGGTCTTCAGCGCGTTGTCCACGTATTCGGCGCCCAGCACTTCGCGGCGAATCTTCAGGCCCTTCTCGAACATCTCTTTTTCCACTTGCTCTCCTTTGTCAGATCGCGCACAACGCAGCGGGCCGCGAATAGTTCTAACCGATCGAGCGCGACCCGCGCTGTGCGCTCTTTAGATTACTTCGATTCCACTACCACGCCGGCCCATTCTTCCATCACTTTGATCAGCTCAGTCATGTCGGCGTCCGCGCCCTGGCTGGCGGTTCCGATCGCCAGGATCTGCCGCACTGCACTTCCCACTACCATCGGCGTCCCCAGCGCCTCAGCCTCTTCCATGCACAGCCGGATATCTTTGTTGAGCAGTCCGATGGCAAAACCAAAATCGAACTTGCGATTCAGAACGCAGCGCGGAATTTTGTCCATGGTCGCGGTGTTGCGGCCGCTGCCCGCGTTGATCACGTCGATCACCTGCTTGGGATCGAGCCCGGCTTTCACGCCCATCACTACGGCTTCCGACGAAATCGCCATCGCGGTGGCCGACAACAGATTGTTGAGCAGCTTCATGGTCTGGCCTTGGCCCGGCTGCTTACCGACATGAAATACTTTTCCGATGACGTCCAGCACCGGCTTCACCGTCGCGAATGTTTCGTCGGGGCACGAGACCATCACCGCGAGCGTGCCTTTCTCCGCGCCGGCCACGCCTCCGCTAACGGGCGCATCCACCGCCACAATCCCTTTCGCCTTCAGACCCTCGGCCACGCGTTTTGCGTACGTCGAGCCGGTAGTGGAAACGTCAATGAAGATTTTGACCTTGCTGCCTTCGATAACGCCGCTGGATCCAAGCGCCGCGGCTTGAACGATTGGTGGTGTTGGCAAGCTGGCCAAAACAATTTCCGCCGCCGATGCCACCGCAGCCGGCGAGTCCACGCGCTTGGCGCCCAACGCTTCCAGCGGACGCATCGCGGCGTCGCTCTTGTCAAAAATCGTGAGGCTATTGCCGGCCTCGATTAACCGGCGGCACATCGGGCCGCCCATTCGTCCCACGCCGACGAAGCCGACGTTCTTCTCAGCCATGAACTGATTCTCCCTGCATCAAAGCCGCTAGGATACCATGCGGTACGAGATGGATCTGGATTTAAAAGGCCGCGTCGCGGTGGTGACCGGTGCGAGCGCGGGCATTGGCCTGGGCATCGCGCGAGGTCTGGCGTCGGAAGGCGCGACTCTGCTGATCACTGCGCGCCGAGAAAACCGGTTGAAAGAAATTGCGGAAGAAATGACGCCCACCCCCACCGTCTTCGCAGCGGATCTCACTTCCGCCGAAAGCGTGAACGCGCTCGCTGCGATGGTTGAAACGACATTTGGCCGCCTTGATGTTTTGGTGAATTGCGCGGGCGGTTCCAGGCCGTTGCCGCCTGGCGCGCCCGAGGACGCTTGGGAAGAAGCCATCGCGCTCAATTTCAGCGCGGCCCGCCGCCTCACGCACGCATTGCTACCGATGATGCGCGCTCAGCGCTGGGGACGAATCATCAACATCACTGGAACGATGGCGCCCAAAACCAGCGACGCCGCAACGGCCGGCAAGGCCGCGACGCATGCCTGGGCGCGCGGTCTAGCGAATGATGTCGCCGCCGAGGGCATCACCGTGAATTCCATCATGCCGGGCCGCATCCATAGCGACCAGATTTCGGAACGCTTGCATCCGGATGAGTACGAGAAGCGCCGCTACATTGCCCAGAACATTCCCATCGGATACTTCGGCGAACCGGTGGATATCGCGCCGTTGGTCGCGTTTCTCGCGTCGCCGCTGGCCCGCTACATCACGGGTGCCATCATCCGCGTGGATGGAGGAATGCATCGGCTAGCGCTCTAACTTAGCGAGAGGGAGGAACGTCCAGCCGCACTACGATGCCTTCGACATCCGGCCGCTCCGCCGGATAATATTTCATCACCAGCGGATCGTGCCCAGGCACGATATGGTTCGCCGAATCCGCCAGCTTGTACAGCAGCTTGTATCCTTCCAGCATCTCGGCCACGCTATATACCACGGGAAACGCGCGGTCGTTCTCGAAATTTCCGTAGAGATGCGCCGCATCCGCGGCCAGCACCACCCAGCCGCGTTGCGTCCAAACGCGCACGATCTGCAAGCCCGCCGTGTGCCCCCCTACATGATGCAGCGTCAATCCCGGTACGATTTCCGACTCGCCTTCGTGAAAGACCGCGTGCCCGCTGTACACTTTTCGAACCATCTCCAGCGCGTTTTCCAGATCGTACGCTTCGCGCAGAAAATGATGGCACATGCATCGGCCAGTGGCGTATGCGACCTCTCGGTCCTGGATGTGATATCGCGCGGCTGGGAATCGGTCGAGATTTCCGGCATGGTCGTAATGCAGGTGCGTCAGAATCACATCCGTGACTTTGTCCGGATCGATGCTGAGAAGGCGCAGCGCATCCACGGGACTGCGCAGATGCTCGCGCTTGCGCCGGATGGCCGATTCCTCGGCGAATCCGGTGTCGATTACAAACATGCAATCGCTGCGCCTCGCCACCCACACAAAATAGTCGAGGTCCGGTCCGTACTCGTGGGGATCGGCCAGGATGTAGCTTTGGCCCGGGTGGCGATTTCCCAAATGCCCGTAGCGAATCGCAAAAACTTCGAATGGTTCCATGGCGGGAATCATTATAATGGACCGATGCCGTAAGGCATAGTGAATAATGCTGCAAGGCAAGTGTGCACTCATCACCGGCTCTACGCAGGGGCTCGGCTTGGCCGCCGTCAAACGTTTCGCGGCCGCCGGCTGCAACGTTGTGATCAACGGTTTTGGCGATGAGCGCCAGGTCGCAGCTATGCGCGCTGCCATAGAAGAGGAGCATGGCATTCGAACCATGTATTGCAATGCGAACCTGGCGCGTGTACACGAGATCGAGCGGATGATTGAGGCGACCCTGGAAGTCTTCGGCGCGATCGATATTCTGGTGAACAACGCGGTGGTTCGATACGCGGCTCCGGTGGAGCAGTTTCCGGTGGAAGAATGGGATTTGGGTATTGCCGTGAACCTGTCGGCCGCGTTTCACACCATTCGTCTCGCGCTGCCCGCGATGCGGAGCCGCAATTGGGGACGGATCATCAATGTCTCGTCGATCTATGGATTGATTGGAGGCGTGAACCGCTTGAGCTACGTCGCCAGCAAAACCGCTCTCATCGGCATAACCAGAGCCGTCGCGTTGGAAACGCGCGGGCACGATATCACTTGCAACGCGGTATGCCCCGGAACCGTGGAGTCGCCGGTGCATATAGCGACAGTCGAACAAATGATGGCGGCCGAAAGTTTATCGCGCGTCGAAGCCGAACAGCGATTCCTCGCGAGCAAGCAGCCGGGCGGGCGCTTCATCAGCGCTGAAGATGTCGCTGGCATGATGCTATTTTTGTGCGGACCCGACAGCCGCGACATCACCGGCGCCGCGCTCCCCATCGACGGCGGGTGGTCTATCGCTTGAGTACCGCAGTGAGCATGCCCACCCCACTTTCCACCGAACTCGCCCGCTGGGCAGCGAGCGTCAGGTTTGAAGATCTGCCCGAGGATATCGTCGCCTCCACTAAGCTGCGCGTGATGGATGTCATCGGATTGGCGCTGGCCGGCTCCGAAACAGATTTTGGCCGTTCTGTTCATGCCGCGGCGTTGGCGCTCTCAACGCCCGGGCCTTGCCGCATCCTCGGCTTCGGCGATCGGGTCGGCGTGACGACGGCGGCTTTCGCAAACGGGGCATTTTCCCAAGCGCTCGAGTTCGACGATACCCACAACGAGTCCATCGTTCACATGAGCAGCCCAGCAGTGGCGGCCACGCTGGCGCTGTCCGAATACACCCCCGTATCCGGGCGCGATCTCATCACCGCCATCGCGATCGGAAACGAAATCTCGTGTCGCGTTGGCAGCGTTTCCTCCGGCGAATTGCACCGTCGCGGTTTTCATCCAACCGGACTATTCGCAACCTTCGGCGTCGCTTATCTGGCGAGCAAAATCCTGGGACTCGACGCCGAGAAACAGGCGCGCGCGGCTGGTATCGCCGGGAGCTTCGCGTCGGGATTGCTGGAGTGCTGGGTGGATGGGACCGAGACCAAGTTCCTGCATCCCGGATGGTCGGCGCAAAGTGGAATCACCGCGGCGCTGCTCGCCCGCGCGGGCGTTACGGGTCCGGCCCAGGTATTCGAAGGACGCTTCGGACTGTTCGCCTCGCACGTACAAGATGCCAACGCGCATCGCGACTTCAGGCGCATTGTCGATTACATGCCCGGGCGCCGCCTGGGCGAGTATTGGGAGAGCCGTAATTCGTCGTTTAAGCCGTTTCCCGCCGCGCACGTAATTCATCCCTACATCAGCGCGATACTGCGTTTGCGCGCCAGGCACGGGATCCAGCCCGGCGATGTGGAGCGAATCGACTGTCCCGTGACCGCGTTCATCGTAGGTATCGTGTGCGAGCCGACCGAAGAAAAGTTCGCCCCAGCTTCGGATTCGCACGGGCGTGTGAGTCTCCAATACAGCCTGGCCGAAGCGCTCTATTTTGGCGCACTGGGAAAGAGTGCGTATCGCAACGAAAGTCTCAAGAACCCGGAGATCCTCGCGCTCGCGCGGCGCGTGCATTATCATGTCGACCCAAATTATCCAGGACCGGGACGCTTCAAGGGCGCGGTCACTATCACTCTGAAAGACGGCCGCATATTCGAAGAAGTGGAGGAATATAATCGGGGATCGAAGGAAAATCCCATGAGCTATGCGGAATTACGCGCTAAATGTGACGATAATTCGAGCGGACATCTTTCGGCCGTCCAGCGCAGCCAGCTGGCCGATGCGATTCAGACGCTCGACGAGCTAAAGGATGCCAGCACCCTATTGGATGTCACTTAGCGCGAATACCAGCAACTTCGGCGGAGTCGCGGTGCTCGAATTCTGGGGACCTGCGTTGCCTGTTACCGCTCCAACGCCGCCCATCAACGCCACATACTGTTTTCCATCAATTTGATAAGTGATGGGAGGACCGATACCGCTCTTCAGGCCCGTCGGCATCTCGAGCAGCTTCTCTCCTTTGTCGGCGCTGTAGGCCATAAGGCGCCCGTCGTTGATGCTTTGAAATACAAGATTGCCCGCCGTGCTCACCGTTCCACCGCCGATCCCGCCGCCACCCGGCATACGCCAGCGCATCTGCTGCGCCACGGGATCCCACGCGATCAGCGCGCCCCGGCTGCCGGTTCCTTCCAGCGGTTCCGGACCAATCACGGGAATCTTGTTCTCGCGCGGCGTCGGCATTGGACGAACCAAGCCGTTGTTCGATGTCCGGTCGGTTTTCGTCTCGTATTTCTCCACGCTGGCAAAAGTCCAACTGCTAGCCGTATTCATGGAAAAGTACACCAGTCCGGTGGCTGGATTGAACGACATGGGCGACCAGTTGTGCGCACCGCCCGCCGATGGAAAAATCGTGATGGCCTCGTGGCTGTAGCGAGCTTCTTCGTTCACCATGGGCCGTCCGGTCTTCGGATCGATGCCCTTGGCCCAGTTGACCTTCGCGAACGGCTGCGCGGAGATGAACTCGCCGGTGACGCGGTCCAGCACATAAAAGAAGCCGTTCTTGTTGGCCTGCATGATCACCTTGCGCGCCCGCCCGTCGATCGTAATATCCGCGAGCATCATCTGCTGCACGCTGTCGAAATCCCAGGTATCGTCGGGCACCGCCTGGTAGTGCCATTTCAATTCGCCGGTGGAAGCGTGCACCGCCAGGATGGAGCAGGCGTACAGGCCGTCCTTGCCTTTCTCTCCACGGAATTCCTCCGGCCACGGCTCGGCGTTGCCGGTTCCGGCGTAGACTAAATCGGTTTCCGGATCGTACGCGATTCCGTCCCACACCGCGCCGCCTCCGCCCAACTTCCATGCACCGGGGTCCCAAGTTTCGGCCGCTTTGCGCATGGCGGCATTTTCGAATGGCTTGGATGGATCGCCCGGAATCGTGTAGAAACGCCAGGCGCGCTGGCCGGTGATCGCATCATAGGCGTCGAAAAATCCGCGCTTCGGATGATCGCCGCCGCTGATTCCGACAATCACCTTGCCGTTCGCGATGCGCGGCGCCATAGTGATGGTGTACTCGTCCTGAGAATATGCGACCCGTGCCTCCCAGACCGGCTTCCCGGTTTTTGCATCCAATGCGAGCAAACGGCCGTCGATGATGGGCGCGATGATCAGGCCTTGATAAATAGCGATACCGCGATTCACCACGCCACAGCAGACGGCCGGCCGCACCGCCTCTTGATTCACTTCCGGGTCCCAGCGCCAGCGCTCCTTACCGGTGCGCGCGTCCACTGCGAAAACCACGCTCCAGTTCGTGATTCCGTAAATGGTTCCGTCGAAAACCAGCGGCGTGGCTTCCTGTCCGCCGCCGCCCGGGCCCAAATCGTAGGACCACTCGAGCGCCAGCCGTTTTACGTTGGTCGCGTTGATCTGATCCAGCGGACTGTAGCGCGTCTCGCCTTGCGTGAGCCCGTAGCTCAGCCACTCGCCGCCGGTTTTCCCGGCGTTTTTCAGCGCGGAATCGTCGATACGCCTGGATTGTTGCCCGCTCGCGATCGACACCACCGATGCCAGCGTCACTAACCACCATCCGACCACCCTTCGAACCAGCATTGAGCGTTCTCCTTGCGACTGCCACGATATCAAAGTCGGGGAGTGCAGTGATAAGATTTCGGGGAGGCCAAAAACATGAAGGCTGCACGAATTCTTAGCTGTGGATTGTTGCTGGGCACGATGCTTGCGAGCGCGGAAGATCATGGCGACAAATCGCTGGCCGTGCGCGTGCAGCGGCTGGAAGACGAAGAAGAGATCCGGATGTTGCTGGTGAATTACGGGCGTTCGCTGGATGCCCGCGATTTCGTGAAATACGCCAGCCTGTTCGCGAAAGACGGCGAATGGACGGGCGGTTTTGGAACAGCCAAAGGCCCGGCGGCGATCCAGGCCATGATGGACAAAGAGATCGGATCGACGCCCGCGCCGCGGCCCAACTCCACGTATCATCTGTTGACGAATTTCGCCATCGACGTGCATGGCGACGCCGGCACGGTGTGGTCGCGCTGGGCCTTCGTGGTGACCACCAAGGAAAACACGCCGTCCATTCTGTACGGCGGACACTACGACGATATCGTGGTCCGCGAGGACGGACATTGGAAATTCAAAAAGCGCGTGGCTTCGAATGATATTCCGCACTTGGATAATCCGGCGCCGGCCAAGTAGCCTGCTCTTAGCCCGTAACACTTCAACTCTGACCCAACTCTGAAAGGAGCGCAGCATGACTTTAGGCATGTCTCTTGAAACATTCACCATCGTGCACGTGGTGATCAGTTTAATCGGAATTCTCTCGGGCTTCGTGGTTGTATTCGGGCTACTGAGCGGAAAACAGCTGAATGGTTTGACTGCGCTGTTCCTCACAACCACCGTGTTGACCAGCGTAACCGGGTTCATGTTTCCATTTGAAAAGGTAACGCCGGGGATCAAGCTGGGAATCATATCGCTGGTGGTGCTGGCGATCACTATCGCGGCGCGCTACATCCTGCACCTTGCTGGAGCATGGCGCGCAATCTACGCGGCCGGCGCCACTTTATCCCTGTACCTGAACGTCTTCGTGTTAGTGGTGCAGTGCTTCGAGAAGGTGCCGGCTTTGCACGCGCTTGCTCCCACAGGATCCGAGCCGCCGTTCTTGTTCACTCAGTTGGTGGTGCTGGCGGCCTTCCTGGTGCTGGGCGCTTTCGCGACCATCAAGTTTCGTCACTCGGCCATGCGCGCCGTCTGATTCCAGGTACGGGCTCCCTCTCACGGTAGAATTGCCCCTATGACGAAACTGGCATGGGGCGGTGGTGTGGTCTGCCTATTCCTCTGCATTGCGGTTTCGAATCGATGGGAGACATCACTCAGGCCACGGAACGGATGGGAATTCGTGCCGGGCGCGCAGGACCTGATCCAGGCCGGCGAGTGGGGCTGCGTGCCGGACGTGACGCTTGCTTCCCATGCACTTTCGATCTCGGCCCCCAGTAGCGGCTATCGCGCTCCGGTCAACATCAGCGGGCCTCGCATCCAGACCCAGGGCGATTTCAGCGTGTTGGCGACGCTTTCAGATCCCGCGAGGTCGGGAGCCTTCCTCACTTTGGTGGGAGCGCTGGGCACCGGCAGCTTGTATTGGATCGGGCTCAAGCAGCTCGCGGTCGGCCGCGACCATGGCGCGATCCGGGTGGAGTACTGGACTGGGTCGTCGCCCAAATCAACCTCGCGAGCCTTCACGCTGCCCGCCGGCGCGTCGGGCGCGATCAACCTCGAGGTAGCCAGAGTCGGGAACAATATCGCGCTGTTTGTCAACGGCTCGCAAATCGGGAGTTTCGCGGAACCCGGCTTGTTCGCATCGGGACAAGCGTACTTCGGCTTTAACGTTGCGCCCGGAAATACGCTCAACGTTTTGGCCCTGGCGGCAGCTAAGCCGGCGGGTTCGAACGTTTCGTTATTTGTTCCCGATCTCCAGGTGGCCACCCGCAGCAGCGCATCCCTGCGGGACTCGGCCCCCTCCGGCCTGCTGATCGGCGCGGCGCCGGATCGTGAACTTTTCCTGAGTTCAGACTACGCCCAGACGCTGGGGCGCGAATTCAATTTCCTTGTTCCAGGAAACGACCTGAAATTCGCTCAGACCGAACCTGCCCCGCACGTGTTCGACTTTTGTCGCGGCGATCAAATGGCTGCCTATGCGCGAGCGAACGGAATGAAAATGCGCGGGCACACCCTGGTGTGGTGGAAAGGCGTGCCGGACTGGCTCACCAGCGGCAACTATTCCGCCCCCGAAGCCGCCGGCATCCTGCATGAGCACATCGATTCCGTGATGGGGCATTTTAAGGGACAACTGGCGGATTGGGACGTGGTGAACGAGGCCCTATCCGACACCGCGCCTTACGGCTTGAGGCCCTCTTACTGGTTGACGCAACTGGGTGACAACTACGTCGACATGGCGTTCCGGTGGGCGCACGCCGCCGACCCCCAAGCGAAACTGTTCTATAACGATTACGATGGCGAGGGCTTGGGTGGAAAATCCGACGCGATTTACAACTTCGTGCGGGGCATGCTAAGTCGCGGCATTCCAATCCACGGCGTTGGTTTGCAGATGCACCTGGACCTGGATCACCCGCCGAGCGAGAGCACTATTTCAGCCAACATTGCTCGGCTTGGTGCACTCGGCCTGGAAGTTCACGTCTCCGAGATGGATGTCCGGCTCCCGGTGGATTCCCATGGCGTCGCGTCCGCCGCCGATCTGGCTTCCCAAGCCGCGATCTATAAGAATGCGGTCTCGGCGTGCGTAGCCAACTCCAATTGCACGGCGTTTCTCACCTGGGGCGTCTCCGATCTCTATTCGTGGATTCCCATCAGGTATCCCGGCTTTGGAGCGGGGTTCTTGTTCGATCGGCACTTCCATCCCAAGCCCGCGTACTATTCAGTCTCCGCGGCGCTGAATTCAGACAGCCGTCGCAGCCGTTGATCTATTCCGGCAGTGAATCGTCTCCTCCGAGATCGTTGGTGCGGTTTTCGAACTTAGTGAATTCCTTGAGGAACACCAGATTCACGCGGCCAGTGGGTCCGTTGCGCTGTTTGGCGAGCAGCAATTCGGCCATGCCGCGCAGGTCCTCGCGGTCGGGCTTGTAGACTTCCTCGCGGAAGATGAACGAGACCAGATCGGCATCCTGTTCGATGGAGCCGGATTCGCGCAGGTCGCTCAACTGCGGGCGATGATCGCCGGGGCGCGTCTCGGGCGCGCGGCTCAATTGCGAGAGCACCAGCATCGGAACCCTCAGTTCCTTTGCGAGCAGCTTCAGCCCGCGCGAAATGGTGCTGATCTCCTGGTTGCGATTCTCAAAACGTCCGCGGCCGCTCATCAATTGCAGATAGTCGATCACCACCAGCGATAGGCCATGCTCGCTCTTCAGCCGCCGCAGTTTGGCGTGGATATCCATCAGATGCGTGCCGGAGGTGTCGTCGATGAACAGCGGAGCTTGCACCAGTTCGGAAGCGGTACGGGCCAATCGGCGGCGTTCATCCTGATTCAGATAGCCGGCGCGAAATTTCTGCTGATCCACGCGAGCGCCCGCGCAGATCATGCGCGTGAGCAGTGATTCGCGCGACATTTCGAGCGAGAACACCGCGACGGTCTGCTTCTTTTCGGGAAACGCCGCTACATGCTGCGCGATGTTCAATGCGAGCGCGGTCTTGCCCATCGAGGGCCGCGCGGCCAGAATAATCAACTCGCCCTCGTGCAGGCCGCCCGTCATTTCATCCAGCTTCAGGTAGCCGGTGCTGAGCCCCTTGATGCGCTTGCTGGGATCGAGAAAGGCGTTGATGCCGCCCTCGAACTCTTCGAGGATGCGCTTGGGGTTTACCAGCGCGTCCCCGTCGCGCGTGTCGCCCAGCTTGAGCAGGCTCTCCTCGGCGCTGGCGAGAATCTGGTCGGGCTCTTCCTCGCCGATGATGCAGCGGTCGATCAGACTGCGCGACGTAAAGATGATGCGCCGCAGGATGGCTTTGTCTTTGACGATGCCGACGTAGCTCTCGAGATTCGCGAGCGTGGGCAGGCCCTCGTCCAGCGAGACCAGATACGTGATGCCGTCCACCGATTCGAGCTGGTTCTGCTTCATGAGCTCGTTGGCGACGGTGACGCGATCGATGCGGTCGCCGCGTGCATACAACTCGCCCATGCGGAGAAAGATGCGGCGATGCTTCTCCAGGCTGAAATCTTCGGCTTCGAGCGCGCCGGCTACCTGGATGTAGAGCGCGTCGTCCATCAGGATCGCGCCCAGGACGAAGCGCTCGGCGTCGAGGTTGGCAGGGAGTCCACGTTCAAGCGCGATGTCAGGAGAAGCTGCCATAAGCCAACCGTTCTAGGTTAGAGGCGCGCCGTGTCTGATAGAAGCCATTTATTTGCGCCATGCTCTGAGCGAGATAAGCTGTGGATCATTCGGTGGAAAAGCCCACGTCCCCCGGTGACAAGCAAGTGGTTCGCTAGCACTGCGTTGAAAGGGATTTCCAAGGGATGGCGCAGATTTTCCACAGCCACAACAAATTCGATCCTCATTGTTTTATAGCACGAACCGTCGGCGAGGAGGCGGCGTCTAAAGGTCTTCAGGCTCCAGCCCGGTCTTCTTAGCGATCTGCGCAAGAAGTACCGGCCCTATTTCTTCGCTGTCATGAAAGGCAAACGTGTAGTTGGCCCAGCCGGACCGCTTCAGCCGACGGTGCGAACCTTTTTTGCCAGGCGACTTCCCAGCCAATCCGAAGCAAGGCAGCTACTAGCTGCTACGCCTTGACCGATTTCCAGCGGCTCATGCCACCGAAAAAACTTTGGTAAACGGCTCGGGAATCTCCTCGCCGTGTTCAATGCAATCGGCGGCGACGCGCAACGCCAGCGCTCGGACTGCGGCAACGGCAGACTCGCGAGTCGCTCCATATGCCATCACTCCTGGCATCGACTCGATGTCGGCCCACCAGCGGCCGTCTTCTTCCCGGCCGACTACGATCGGAATGGATTCGACAGTGATTCTCTCCATCGCCTGCTCCCCTATATTATAGGTTCTGGAGACTGCGCCCATGAGCGAAGTGAATCCCGATCGGATCATCGATGGCCTCGCCGATTTCTTTGCGAAATCCATGCGCACGCCCATTCTCCGGCGGCCTGATGAATACGGCATGGCTTACGAGGATGTCTTTTTCCCGTCGCTGGATGGCGTGGGTCTGGAAGGCTGGTTCATCCCCGCCGATTCCGATCGCCTGGTGATTTGCAATCATTTCATGCCCGGCAACCGCTACGGATATCCGGGCCATCTGGATCCCTGGAGAGGATTCGGCGGCTTCGAGGTCAACTTTCTTCCGCAATACAAGGTACTTCACGATGCGGGTTACAACGTGCTCGCTTACGATTTGCGAAATCACGGACGCAGTGGCTCGGGCAATGGCGGCTTGGTGGCGATTGGTTTAATCGAGTACCGCGACGTCATCGGCTCCGTGCGCTACGCGAAATCGCGTCGCGATACCGGCGGTATGCAGACCGCGTTGCTCAGCGTTTGCCTGGGATGCGATTCAACCATGGTCGCGATGCACCGGCATCCGGAGGAGTTCACGAACATCGAAGCGCTCTTGGCGCTCCAACCCATCTCGGCGCGGCCCTTCATCGGGCGTGCCTGCGAAAATGCGGGCCTGCCGGACGGCGTGAGGATGTTCGACGCTGCTATTCACAAGCGAACCGGCTTCCATTTGGACGAACTGTCGCCCATCGAGTATGCGAAGGCGGTCACAGTGCCAACGCTGGTGGTGCAGGTCCACGACGACGTGTTGACCAAGCCTTCCGATGTGCAGACGATTTACAACCACATATCCGCCGAGGACAAGAAGCTGTTTTGGATCGAAGGCACCACCAGGCGCTTCGATGGCTACAACTATTTCGGGGAACGTCCAGAGCTTATGCTGGATTGGTTCAACACTCACATGGGGGCCGCATAGGCGTGGGTTTGAGCGGCGTGCGTCATAAGCGTTGGTCGGCGGTTGCCCTGATTTGCTCGTTTCCCTGCGCCCTGCCGGCGCAGAGTTTGGACAATTTGAAGAGACAGGCTCTGGAACATCCCGGCGCCTACGATTTTCTGCGGGAACTGAGCGATGGCATCGGACCACGCTTAACGGGCTCCTCCGAAGAAGCGCGCGCGGGTCAATGGGCACTCGCAACCATGCGGAAGATTGGGCTTCAGAATGTCCATGGGGAACCCTGGCAACTTGAGAGAGGCTGGAAGCGGGGCTATGCGCGCGCCCAACTCGTCAGCCCATTTTCCTTGGGGCTCACGATTGCTTCCCAGGGCTGGACCGGATCCACGCAGGGCGGCGAAACTGAAGCTGACGTCGTTCAAGTGGACAGCAACCACCTGGCTGAAGAGGCCAGCAAGAACTCGGCAAAATGGGCCGGCAAGATTCTGCTGATCGCGCCCAGAGACCCAAGCCACCAGGATATCTATGGAACACTGTCCCAGCTTCCAACCTTCCTGGCCGCGGCCAAGGACTCCGGGGCAGTAGCCATCATTGAAAGAGACTCACGGCGGGGTGTCATGCTGGCGCATACCGGCCCGGGTTCCGTTTCCGCGCGCGCTCTTCCAATGGCGTACGCATCCTTAGCGCGCGAGCAAGCGGATCTGATCACTCGTCTCCTGAACGCCGGCACGCCCGTTCGAGTACGCATTGACATCCGGAATGATTTCACGCCAGGAGAAGTTTCGTCCAGCAACATCGTTGGCGAAATAACGGGTTCGCGGTACCCGGATGAGGTCGTCATTCTAGGCGCCCACTTGGATTCCTGGGACCAGGGGACAGGTACGATAGACGACGGTTTCGGAGTCGCAGCAGTATTGGGAGCGGCGAAATCGATTATCGAATGGGGTCTCAAACCGCAGCGCACCATCAGGTTTGTTCTCTTCACTGGAGAAGAGCAAGGCCTGCTTGGTTCCCGCGCTTATACCAGGCAACATCAGGCAGAGATGAAGAACGTAGAGTGCACGCTGGTTCTGGATTGGGGATATGGCCCGATCACGAAATATCTATTGGGCGGGCATGATGAATTTACAGCGGCCCTTCAGGAGCTGTTTCCGGCACTGGCAGGCGTGGCTTCGCCGCAAGTCGGGAAAGGCTTCTTGACCTACACCGACGGGTTTTCGTTCACTCTTGCCGGAGTCCCCGAAATTGGACTGTTTCAGGATTCGCCAGACTACAGTCTACTGGGTCATTCAGCCGCCGATACTCTCGACAAAGTTGACCCGCAGGTGCTCATCCGCGATTCAGCCGCGCTCGCGATCAGCGGCCTTTGGTTCGCCAATTATCCAATGCAAGTCGGCTCTCATTGGTCCCAGGCGAAAACGGCACAGATGCTCGACGATCAACGTCGCTTCTTGCAAGCTTTA
>Ga0302326_10002919_pt1 | contig 40938 bp, 34 predicted proteins | sample Palsa_T0_3_FD_202264 | JGI IMG/M metagenome (GOLD analysis project Ga0302326, IMG submission 202264) | Peat permafrost microbial communities from Stordalen Mire near Abisko, Sweden - Palsa_T0_3 | ecosystem: Environmental > Terrestrial > Soil > Palsa > Peat permafrost | place: Sweden: Abisko... | reverse complement strand
ACTCCGGTGGCGAATACCGACGAACCCAGGGCGATGCTCCACGCGACCGGCCCGAGGGGCGTACAGCCGAAGAACTGGCTGACGCCGGGTGTCTGGACGATCCCGGCGAGCAGGGCGGCCGAACCGATGCTGCTCAGCAGTACGAGGGGGTCCCGGCCGCCGATGGTTATCGTCTGGCCCAGTTGGCTGCCCACCAGAGCCACCAGGGCTGTGGTGCTGGCGCGCCGCCGGCGTCCAGTGAGGCGAGCGATGGTCCAGGCCGTCCCGGCACCGAGCGCGGTGCTCGCGGCGCGGATGGCGATGGCTCGTTCGAGGCTTTGACCGAGCGAGGCGTCGGGGCCTTCGGCGAGGAGGGCCTCGGGCGTGGTGGCCGGGGGAGGACGCAAGGCGATGGCCAGGGCGGGGGCGATGTCGGTGAGCAGGTTGACAGTGAGAAGTTGGCGGGCAGAGAGCGGGGCTCGTCCGGTGACGGCTGTGGCGGCCACGGTGAAGATGACCTCGCCGAGGTTGCCGCCGAGCAGGATGGCGATAGCGTCACGGAGCGACGCCCACATGGCGCGGCCCTCGATGATGGCGTCGACGATCGTCTCGATGCGCTCGTCGGTGACGACCAGATCGGCGGCTCGGCGGGCGGCGGGAGTGGCGCGGTCTCCGAGGGCGATCCCGACATCGGCCAGCCGGATGGCGGGAGCATCGTTGGCGCCGTCTCCGGTCATGGCGACCGGTTCTCCCCGTCGCTGAAGAGCCTGCACGACGCGGACCTTGTCGGCCGGGGTGACTCTGGCGAACACCGAGACGTCGGTGATGACCTCGTCGAGTTCTCTATCGGACATGGCTGCCAGTTGGGTGCCCGTGACGACCCGGTGACCGTTGAGGATGTCCAGTTCGGCTGCGATGCCCTCGGCGGTGGAAGGGTGGTCACCGGTCACCATGACCACGCTGACTCCAGCGGCAGCCAAGTCGCGCACCGCCTGGGCGGCGGTGGCGCGTACTGGGTCAGAGAGGAGCAGGAAGCCGAGCAGGGTCAGGCCGGTGACATCCTCGTCTCCCAGCTCCGCAGAGGTGGACGCCACTGGGCATTCGGCGACGGCGAGGATCCGAAACCCTCGACGGGCCAGGCGGTCCACCTCCCGGTCGAGCCGGCGCCGGACGCGAGCGTCGACAGGGAGATCGCCGGACGGGCTCCGCCATATACGGCACCGCGGGACGACGATCTCCGGCGCGCCCTTGACGCTGAGCAGCTTCCCGGCCGCGGTCGTGCCCACCACGGCGTGGTAGCCCCTCGCCGGCTCGAAAGGTATCTCGTCCTGTCGTTGCCAGCCCAACGCTTCTGTCTCCGTCGTCGCCCCGCAGAGGGCGGCGCCGACCACCACGGCCTGGTCCGTCAGGTGGGGCAGGGGGCCGTTGCCATCGAGGGCGGGCGACGATCGCAGGCTGGCGGCGACGACGGCTGTCAAGGGGCCTGTCATGTCGTCGAGACTGCGGTCGGCGGTCCCATCGGACACCCGTCGCAGCCGCATGCGTCCCTCGGTCAGGGTCCCGGTCTTGTCGGTGCACAGGACCCGGATGCGCCCGAGCGCCTCGATGGCTCGCGGGTTGCGAACGAGGGCTTGGCGCTTGGACAGCCGTCGAGCTGAGGCCAACTGCGCCATGGTGGCCAGAACGGGTAGCCCCTCCGGAACTGCGGCGACGGCCAGCGCCACCGCGGAGCCGACGGAGCTGTTGAGGGAGTGGCCCCTCAGGAGCCCGAGTCCGAGCACCGACGCCCCCCCGGCTCCCGCCACCGGCAGGGTGAGCGATGTGAGGGCTCTTAGGCGGGCCTCGACCCCGACCGTGACGATGGCCCCGGCGTTGTCGGCAACGATCTCGTTCGCCACGGTGTCCGCCCCGACGGCCACCACGACAGCGGTCGCCTCGCCGGCTGCGATGGTGGTCCCCTCGTAGAGCATCGACGTCCGCTCGGCGAGAACCGCGGAGTACGTCGGACCAGGGTCCTTGGTCACGGTGTCGGACTCACCTGTGAGCGAGGATTCGTCGACCTCGAGCTGACGGGCGTCCAGCACCCGGCAATCAGCGGGGACCGCGTCACCGGCGCGTAGGACCACGACGTCACCCGGCACCAGACGGTCCGCCCACTCCTCAGAGACCTGCCCCTGTCGCAACACGATCACCGATGTCTGCGAGATCTCGCTAAGCGAGACGATCGCCCGTTCGGCTGCGAAGCGTTGGCCTCCTCCAATCAAGGCATTGAGGACGCTGACCCCGGCGACGATGCCGGCATCGGCCGGCGAACCGACCAGTGCCGACGCCACCGCCCCTCCCGCCAGGATCGGGGTCAACGGGTTGGCCAGCTCGCTGACAATGCTCCGGGTCAGGGACGGCTCCGGCGCCTGCACCCCGGTGTCGGACCGTTGGCGGCGAACCACCTCATGACGGCTCAGACCATTCGGGGAGCTACCGAGCCGTTTGAGGACCTCGTCGATCCCCAGCTCGTGCCATCGGGTCGGGTCCCCGGGTACCCGGCCCCCATGATCGCGGAGGTAGGCCGCGGCCCGTATGCCGTTGGCCATAGCCACCAGCGCGGCCAGGTTGACCGCACTCGACGCCCGTCCAGCGGCGCGGCCAGGTAAACCGCCCAGTGAAGCGAGCGCCCCGATCCCTGAGCCGGCCGCGCTCAGAGCCACGCTCTGACGGCTTACCTCCCTCGCCGAGGCGATGGCGTCGAGGACGAACGCGCTGTCATCGACATCGTTGATGACGATGTCCCCGGACCAGGCCGCGCCCTGCCAGCAGGGAAGTTCCAGCCCCACGTCTGCGGCCCGCAAGGCCTCGACATGATGACGACCTCCCGCCGCGACCAGGGCCACGACATGGCCGTCGCCCTGTAGGTCTCGGATGGCGCCGGCCAACCCGTTGCCGCCCGGAACGACCAGGTCGAAGTCGACGCCGGAGGGAAGGCCGGGCTCGACCTGGGCCACCACGACCATGTGACCCTGACGTCGGGCCGCCCGGACGAGATTGAGCGCGGACGCGGCCGGCTCGTCTTCGACACCGACCACGGCGACCGGCTCGCCGGCGCGGCGCACCAGCACCACCTGATCAGATGCGAGCTCCCGCCGGGCCCTCTGTATCGGCGATCGTCGCCGTTCTGCGGCGTCAGGTGGCCCGAGGCTCCATCGTCCCCGCTGGCGCGACCCGACCGGGCGATCCGGGTCGAACATGGCGCTCAGGTGACGCTGGACCTCGGGGGCGTCGGCGTTCTCGAGCAACCGGACACCGCTGACCGCGGACCGGCCCGATGCCAGCAGGGTGCCATCGATGACGATGCTGTCGACCCGGTCGAGGCGGCGCAAGGCGGCGTCGTCGAGCACCAGTAGGTCCCGATCGCAGAGAACCCGGTCGAGATGGGCGGCGAACGCCTCGCGGCCGAGCCGCGCCGCTTTGGGGATGGTGGCGACGAGCATGGCGGCCGCCCGTCGGGCGCTGCGGCTGGCGGCATAGGTTGCCGCCGCGGTCCCGGCGCCGACCAGAGAGGCGCGGTCGGCGTAGCGCTCAACCGGCCCGTCGGGAACTGGTACTGGTCGGTGGGGAAACGGCAACGGACCGCCCGGGATGAAGCCCTGGGGTCCGGCCGCCCAGCGCAGGCCTTCGGCCCTCTCGAACGCGTCTCGGCGGGCTCCCACTTCGAGGAGGAGGTTGACCTGGTGGAGCCCGTCGGCCAGCAACCCGAGGGGACCTTGGGTGAGGCTCTGACCGACCGCGCTCGCGACCGCGAGTCCCAGATCGGTAGCGGGCGTGCCGAGGTGCGACTCGAGCACATGTCGGATGCGGGGCTCGTTGTCGACGATTGTCACTATCGAGGCCACCTCGACCGGCAGGGGCGTGGCCCGTAGGGCCCGTCCCACGACGCCCAATCCCAAGCCGGCGAGGTCGGCGCTCAAAGCGAGGGCGTGACGTACGACCGGTTCGCGATCCCCCGGATGCTCGGCGCCGCCCAGAGGAAAACGCACCTCGTCCACCCCGCAGGCGAGTTCCACCTCTTCGACGACACCGACCAACTGCTCCCTGGTAACCAGACCGGAAACGACCTGAACGACCACCCGGTCCAGCACCGGATCGACCTCCGCCCACTCCACCCCTCTCAGACCGCCGAGAGCCGCCTCCACCGCGCCCGCAACGGCGGCGCCGTCCAGGCCGGCCAGACCTCGCACCTCCAGGTGGACGCGACCGTTACCCGCCCAAATCCGACGCCGCGACCGACCCGGATAGACCAGGAGATCCCCGAAGCGACGGAGAAGGGTCATCGGCCCCGCCGGGCCGCGACCACAGGACGCTTCAGGTGCTCAAGCGGCGATCCGTCCGATCCGCGGCGTTCGCGTCCGGTCGGCGTGGCCGGCTGGCTGGGCGACGACGCGGGAGTTGACCCGAGGTGGCGCCTCGAGACGAAGCTCCCCGAAACCAGGGACGACCTGCCCGACAGTGGCTGATACCGCCGCGGCCAGCAACTCAAAGATGAAGGTGATCCGTCGCTCATGTTGACGAACAGATCCGTAGGCGCATCGGGAATACGACACTGCTCCTTAGAGGAGCACGGCCGAACGTCTCTACGGCGGACTTCAAGAGACAGTTGGATGAATAGATCACGAACAAATAGAGACAAACTTTCCGGGTTGCAAGCCTTAGCGCTCGACCGCAACCGTCACTACGAACTCACCTGTTGGACGGCCCGGAACTCGTTCAGTGCGAGTTTGAACGGTGCCGTACCACGACGACGCCGGCTGCGACCAGAGCTGCCACAGGAAGGTCCACCGCTCCGGCGGCTACTGCTCCCGCCGCCCCGAGCCAAAAGGCGGTATTGCCAACCCGTTGGGATACTCGGACATGTACCAACGGAAGCTCGTAGTCATTGCGGCTCGGTTTCTGCACCGTCCTGGTTGCCATCCGATAATCCCTTCTGGCGAAACCGCGATGATACCCCGTTAACCCTCATCCGGCCGCTCGGGTCAGGTCCCCGTAGGCTTCCTCGAGACAGACTCGCAGTTCGCCGGGGCTCTCGACGGCGACCGGGTCGACGAGCAGGCCCATGTCCAGGCTGCCGTCGTAGGAGATGGTGGTCAGATTGAAGGGGGTGCCGGCCAGGGGGCCCAGCGTGGCGCTGTGGAGCACGCGCGCCCCGGCGATGTAGAGCGGGATCGGCGCGCCCCGAAGGTTGGACGTGGCGAAGTCGACTCCGGCGACCTGGGACCGGGCAATCCGGCTCAAAATCGACGCTGGGAGCAGTTGGGCCACGCCGGCCAGGCCAGACAGGCTGGAACCAGAGTTCTTCGTCTGGATGGCGGTACGGCGGAGGGCCATGGCGTCCCGGACGGCGATCAGACGCTCGCTTGGAGATGCCGGCGGCACGGGCAACCGCACTCGGACGGGGGTGAAGAAGTTACCTCCTACCCCGCCTCCCTGACGCTGACTGACCACGAAGGAAAATTTGACCGTTTCGAGCTCGGTGCCATGGCGCTGGTGGTAGGCCACGACCGCGTTGACGGCGCCGGTGACGAACACGTCGTTGACAGATCCGCCGAGGGCGGCCCCGGCCTGTTTGATGGCGAGCAGCGGGACCCGAACCGACTCGAGGTGACGGCGGGCGGACCGCGCTGTCCATAGGGGAGACCCGCCGGCGCCGTCGAGGTCCACCTGGTCAGCCGTGCCGCGCAGAGCGTCCACCAGCTGCCCGGCGGCTCCGACGGCCCGTCGTGGGTGGAGGACCGCCATGGCCGCCTCGCCCGCGCCACGTTGGGCGACTCCGAGGGGCCAGCCAGCCAGACGAGTGACCCGGCGGGCTGCGTCCACCGCGGTCTCGAGAGAGGAGGGCTCGGCTGGTGCAGCTGGCGCGGCCGCCGCTTCGGCGATCACCGCGTGGAGCGGCACGTCCGGGGGCGGCGGGGCGTCGCGCTCCAGGTCCATGTAGCGCTCCGACAGCCGCAAGAGGCCGATGCCGTCGCTAATGGTGTGGTGCAACTTGCAGAACAAAGCGCCTTTGCCGTCCTCCACGCCGTCCACGATGACGAACTGCCACAGCGGCCGAGCCGGGTCAAAGGGATCCTCGTACCAGCGGCTGACAAGCTCCTGCAGCTCGGTCATCGACCCCTCTGCGGCCAAGGCCACATGCCGCAGGTGGTAGTCGAGGTCGAAGTCCCTGTCGGGAATCCAGCGGGGCGGGTCCCACGGCGCGGGACCGGGTTCGACCCGTTCTCGCAGACGGGCGATCTCCGCGACCGCGTAACGGACCCGGCGCCGAAAGAGGTCGGAGTCGATGGGTCGGTCCACGACGGTCAACGTGCCGGCAACCGGTCGAAGCCAAGGATCGTTGCTGATCTTCCACATCACCGCCTCGGTGGCGGACATGGCGGGCTCGAACTGGAGTGCTCTCGGTGGCACTAAGTGCCCACCGCTACCAACGAGGCGACTTCGCCTTGAGCTCGCCCACGCCTTCCCAGCTCTGGCGGAAGGCGGCGGCGCGCTCATGGCGCTGGAGCTCGAGCTCGTCCGTGGCGATGTCAGCGAGGGAGGCCAGCAGGGCCACGTGGTCGTCGGTCCAGTCTCTGGGAATCATGTCGACAACGCACAAGGTGCCGACCGCGTGCTTTTCGGGAGTGATAAGCGGGATCCCGGCGTAGGCGACCAGGCCGAAGTCGACCACCGCCCGGTTGTCCCGCAGGATCGGATCCTTGCGGGCGTCGCAAACTATGAGGGGGCGGCCGCTGGCTACGGCGTGCTGGCATATCGAGTACTCGAGAGGAGTCGAACCGGCCGCAGCCACCTCCTCGGGGAGGCCGGCGTGGGCGGCAAAGACCTGGCGGTGCCCCTCGACAATGGTGAGCATGGCGATGGCGGTTTCGATCAGGTCGGCGGCCAATCGCACCAGACGGTCGAGGATGTGAGCCCGGCGGGCGTCGATCGGGAGAATCAGTTGGGCAGCTGCAACGCGGGAACGCTGCGTCACTGCTTCGAGCGAGTTCAACCGAAACACCTCGAGTCGAGCGGCAACGTGGTCGTAGAGAGCACCGCCTCCTCACCTTGGCACGAAGACCGCCATGGAGCAAGTTACAATCAGGTGTCTTCTGTGACTTCTGGGTTACGGCCTGCTTGTGCCGCCGGCCGGGGCGTTACGAGACGCCGGCATTGACCCGCCCGTACAAGGTGGTGCGTTGCTCGAGGGTCCGACCCAGCGGCTCGACGATGGCGCGGAACCCGTGCTCATCGAGGCCCTGGCCGTGGCTGGCCCCCGCGGCGCGCGAGATGTTCTCGTCGATGAGGGTGCCGCCCAGATCGTTGACCCCGGCTAGGAGCAGCTGCCGGGCTCCGTCCGCGCCCAGCTTCACCCATGACGCCTGGATATTTTCAATGAGTCCGTGGTAGGCGATCCGGGCGACGGCGTGCATGAGCACGACCTCCCGCCATGTGGGGCCCCGCCGGGCCTTTCGCTGCAGGTAGATCGGCGCAGCCATGTGCACGAAAGGCAGCCCCACGAACTCCGTGAACCCGCCCGTCTCCTTCTGCAGGTCACGGGTGCGCACGATATGGCGGGCCCAGTGCCGCGGCTGCTCGATCGAACCGAACATGATGGTGATGTTGGAGCGCAGGCCGATGGAGTGGGCGGTCCGGTGGGCGTCGAGCCACTGCTCCGTGTTGATCTTGTCGGGGCAGAGCGTGGCCCGGATCTCGTCGTCGAGGATCTCCGCCGCGGTACCGGGTAGCGACCGCAGCCCGGCGTCCATCAGCCGCCGCAGGTAATCCGCCAGCGGCTCGCCCAAGCGACGGGCGCCCTCGGTCACTTCGAGCGCGGTGAAGCCATGGACGTGGATGTCAGGGGCGGCGTCCTTGACCGCCCGGGTGACGTCGAGGTAGTAGTCGCCGTCGAAGTTCGGATGGATCCCACCCTGCAAGCAGACTTCGGTGGCGCCCAGATCCCATGCCTCGCGTACCCGCCCAGCAATGTCGTCGAGGGTAAGCAGATACGGCGTGCCCCGCAGGTTGAGCGACAGCGGGCCCTTCGAGAACCCACAGAAGCGGCACTTGAAGGTGCACACATTCGTGTAGTTGATATTGCGGTTGCTGACCCAGGTGACGACGTCACCGACGGCTCGAGCGCGCAGCTCGTCGGCCATCCCGGCCACCGCCGCGACTTCCGGCCCCCGAGCCGAGAACAACGTCACCAGCTCATCGAGGCCTGGCTCCTGGCCGAGCCGCACGCCGTCGAGCACCTCCCCGACCCGACCGCCGGCCCGTGGCGTCCCGGGCAGCAGGCTGGGCGGGTGGACGTCGGCGCCGGAGTACCACTGCGTAGAGCGCCGGCCCACCAGCACCACCTCGGCCCCGTCGCCGACGTTCTTGTACTCGCCGACCCGCTGCGGGAACAGCGCGCCCGGATCGTCGCGCCCGAGTCCTTCGGCGTCGCTGCGGTCCATCACCGGGAAACGGGTGCCCTCGTCCAGCCATCGCTCCGGTGCATGTATAAAGTTCGAGTAGAGGGTTAGTCTTGGGGCCAGACTGAAACCCTTCCGCTCGGTTGCCTGGCGCAGAATGGCCAGGGCCGGCCAGGGCCGCTCGGGGTTGACATGATCGGCGGTGAGCGGCGAGACGCCACCCCAGTCGTCGATGCCGGCGTCGAGCAGGGCGCCAAAATCATCCGAGAGGTTGGGAGGCGCCTGCACGTGCACGTCGGGTGGGAGGATCAGCCGGGCCAGGGCGATGGCGTCGAGGAAGTCGGCCGGCGGGCAGGCCGGGGCCCGGTGCATGGCGGTGCCCACCTTGGGCAGGAAGTTCTGGACGATCACCTCCTGCACGTGGCCGTGGCGGGCGTGGCTGGCTGCGATGGCCTCGAGGGCGGCGACCCGGTCGGCGCGGTCCTCGCCGATGCCGACGAGGATCCCGGTGGTGAAGGGGATGGCGAGCTCGCCGGCCGCCTCCAGCGTGGCCAGCCGCCGGGCCGGGGTCTTGTCGGGGGCGCCCCGGTGGGCGTCCAGGTCTTCTCGCAGCGTCTCGACCATCATCCCCTGGCTGGCGGTGAAAGTTCTTAGCAGGGCCAGCTCGTCGGCAAAAAGGGCGCCGGCGTTGGCGTGCGGCAACAACCCGGTCTCCTCGAGCACCAGGCGGCACACCGCCGCCAGGTAGTCGACGGTCGAGCCGTAACCGTGCTCATCCAGCCAGGCGCGGGCGACCGGGTAGCGCTCTTCCGGCCGCTCGCCGAGGGTGAACAAGGCCTCGTGGCAGCCGGCCTCGGCCCCCTGCCGGGCGATCTGCAGCACCTGGTCGGGAGTGAGGTACGGGGCGTCGAGACGGGCCGGCGCCTTGGCGAAGGTGCAGTAGCCGCATTTGTCCCGGCAGAGCATGGTCAGCGGTATGAAGACTTTGGGGGAGTAGGTGATCCTCGTCCCGTGGGCGTTGTCGCGCCGGGCCCGGGCCCGGCTGAGGAGCTCGTCGTGGGGGAGGTCGAGCAGTTCAGAAGGGGCCATATGCGCACGCACGCTACCGGGACGCCGCTGGTAGCGGTACCGGTAGGGTTCCGGCGATGGATCCTGTGATCGCCCGCAAGACCTGGCGCACCCTCGAACCGATACACGGCATGATCTACTTCGTCCCGGAGGCCGACGAGAGCTACCAGTCGGCCGGGCTGCAGGGCAACCGGATGGGCTACTTCGCGTCCCGTGCCGCCGCTATGGGGCCGGTGCCGGCCGAGGTGGTCATAGCCACCTTCTACAACTTCAACCCGGCGCTGGTGGCCGCCGTCATCCCGCAGGCCTGGTCGCTGGCCGAGACCGGTGCCATACTGACCGCCCGCTTGGCCGCCGCCGACCGGGCTCTCGAGCGGGCCTTCGGTGTCGAAGTGCTCAAATCCGCCGAACTCGCCGACGCCGCGGGCTTGGCTCGACGGGCCGCGGAGGCGGCGAGCGAGCACCTCGAGGGACGGCCCCTGTTCGCAGCCCACGCCGCCTTGCCCTGGCCCGATGAACCGCATCTGGTGCTGTGGCACGCCCAGACGCTGCTGCGCGAGTTCCGCGGCGATGGCCATATCGCCGCCCTCCTCCTGGCTGGCCTCGACCCGGTCGAGGCCCTGGTCACCCACGCCGCGGGCGGTGAGATCGGCGCCGACGTTCTGCGGATCACCCGCTCATGGTCCCCTGGCGACTGGTCCTCGGCGGCCGACCGCCTCCGGGGCCGCGGCCTGCTCGAAGATGGCGAGACCCTTGCGTTCACCGAGGCGGGCCGGGTTCTGCGCCAACAGGTCGAGGATCGGACCGACGCCGCTGCCGTACCCGCCTATGCGGTGTTGGGCGCCGAGGGCTGCGAACGACTCCGGCAGTTGGGCCGGCCCCTCAGTCGGGCCGTCGTTGCCGGCGGTCTGCTAGCCGTCGGACCGGACCGTCTGGCCGATCCGTGATGGGGTGGGGCGCGGCATCGACGCCGTGCCCCGCAGGTAAGGTGAACCCGCCATCTTCCCCGAATCGTCTAGGAGATATGAGTGAGCGGATCTGAGAAGTCCCCTGAGGGTAAGCCGAAGGGGCAGGTCCCACCTCGCGGTAGCGCCAAGAAGGGTCGCATGGCGCCCAAGCGCCCGCCCATAGCAGCGTCCAGCAAGGCAGGAGGGACGTCCAGCAAGTCAGGAGGGGCAAAGTCAGGGGGGAACACCTCTGCTGGCAACAAGCCCGGAGCCAACAAGCCCGGAGCCAACAAGCCCGGAGGCAACAAGGCCGGCAGCCAGCCGCGCGGCCGCCAGGCGGCCTGGCAGGCCCGGCGCCGGCGCAACCGGTGGCTGGCCGTGGGCTCGGTGGTGGTGGTGGTGGTCGTGGTCGCCGCGTTCATCGTTGTGAAGGCGTCTGACGGCGGTTCCGGCGGGGGCCTCCGAAAGCCTGCCCCTATCGCGGTCGTCAACAGCCTGGCCAATGTTTCCATGTCGACGCTCGTGGAAGCCACCGCGGACAAGAGCCTGCAGCTCTACTACCCGGCGAAGGCGGTGGGCGGCCGCCTCACCTCGGGCGGTAAGCCGGAGGTGCTGTACATCGGGGCGGAGTTCTGCCCGATCTGCGCCACGGAGCGATGGGCGATGGTGGTGGCGCTGTCAAAGTTCGGGACATTCTCGAACCTGCAGCAAACCCACTCCGCGCTCGATGACGGCGACATACCCACCCTGTCCTTCTACGGTTCGACCTACACGAGTCCGTACCTCACCTTCGTGTCTGTCGAGAACGAGACCAACACGAGCAAGCTCCTCCAGTCGTATACCTCGGCGGAGAATACGTTGTGGAAGGCCAACGAGATCGCCCAGGGACAATCATCGGAGGGGTACCCGTTCATCGACATCGGTGGTGTCTTGGCCCTCATCTCAGCCCAAACCAATGACACGCTGCTAATAAGCCATAGCTTCTCCAATATCGCCGATTCCGTTGGCGACAACGAGAAGACCATTGGAGTCAACGAGGACGCATCAGCGGCGTATCTCATCAAGGCCATCTGCGGCGTGACCGGCAACAAGCCGGCCGCCACCTGTTCGGCCGTCGCCAAGCTCACCATACCGTCGAACACGTCGTCTGGCGAGTCGTCGCCGGCGTCATAGGAAGGGCCGGCCGTGCGTCGCGTCTGGTGGCCGCCAGCAATCGGGTTGGTCCTGTCCGCGCTGGGGTTCGGCGTGTCTGGGTATCTGACCTACGAGCACTACACGGGCTCGAAGTCGCTGAGCTGCCCCGCCACCGGCGGCATCGTCAACTGCTTGAAGGTGACCACCAGCATCTACAACAACATCCACGGGGTGCCGGTGGCCGTGCTGGGCCTGGTGTTCTTTGCGGTCATGTCTGTCCTCCAGTCCCCGCCGGCGTGGCGCAGCCCGACACTTGCCATCCGCTTCGCCCGGATCGTCTGGTCCCTTGTGGGTGTCGCCACCGCACTCAAGCTCGTCTACGACGAGCTGTTCAAGCTCGACGCCATCTGCCTGTGGTGCACGTCGGTGCACGTGATCAGCCTGCTGCTCTTCATCACCACCGTGTTCGGCACGGTCGCCACCGCACCGTTACCGGACGAGTTCGAAGAGCTCGACGAATTCGTCGACTCGTAGGTCGGCCCCTGCTCGAGCGGCACCGGCGGGTGTCGTTCCGGGCGTTCAGTGTCGGTTGAACCAGTCGAGGTGGCGGGCGACGTAGTCGACCATCTGCGAGGGGGACCGAACGATGTGGAAGCCGCCGGGGTAGCGGACCATGACGACTTCGCATCCGAGCTTGCGGAGACCCTGAAAGAACTCCTCGGTCTGGCCGATCGGGCACCGCAGGTCGCCTTCCCAGTGGAACAGCTGCACGGGTGTGGTCACGTCGGACAGATAGGTCACGGGTGAGTCCTTGGCGTACACATTCGGTCGCTCCCAGGGGAGCCCACCCAGTTCGTACTCGGCGAAGTTCGGGATGTCGGTGGTCCCCCACATGCTAAGCAGGTCGGTGACCGCTGCCGAAACGCACGCGGCGGCGAAGCGATCGGTGTGGCCGACCGTCCAGCTGGTCATGAACCCGCCGTAGGAGTAGCCGGCGACGTAGAGACGCTCGGGGTCGGCCACACCGGTGGAGACGAGGTGGTCGACGGCGCCCATCAGATCTTCGTAGTCGGCTCCACCCCAGTCGCCCACGCAAGCGCCGGCGAACTCCTCGCCGTACCCGTGACTGCCGCGAGGGTTGGGTAGGACCACGACGTAGCCCGCGGCAGCGAGGGACTGGTACAGACCGAGCATGGTTACCTGCGGGTGCCAGCCGTGTGGACCGCCGTGGATCTCGAGGACTGTCGGCGCAGGCCGACCTTTGGAGTGGCCCGGCGGGTAGATGACGAACGATTCGATCCGTCGCCCGTCGCCAGCGTGGTGGCTGGTCCTCCTGACCGGCGCCCACCGCACGGCGCGCAACTCGGCGTTGACGTCGCTGATCCGCCTTTCGTCGGTGCCATCGAGCGCGGCGCAGTAGACCTCGGGTGGTACCGACGCCCACTGGGAGGTGAACGCCAGCGTGGCGTCCGACGTGTGCAGGGCGGTGATCTGGCGGTCGCCGGCGAGGACAGGTGTAGGCCTCGGGTCGTCGAGCGCGCTGCGGTAGACGGCGAGGGTCCCTCGTTCGGCGGCGGTCAGTAGCACCGCGGCGCCGTCTTCGATCCAGGCGTGGGTGGGGCCGGGCGGCCGCAGCAGCCCCCACACCGAGCGGTCGAGGCCAGCACTGAGCGACCGGGGTGCCTGTGGGACTTGGGTCGAGACGACCAGCAGGTGGATGTTCGCGGCCGAGTCCCCTTCCCCGTGTTCGTGGCCGACGTAGGCAATGGTCGTCCCGTCCGGCGACCACAGCGGGGCCGCCGCAGTCCCCCGCCCGCGGGTGAGGCGCTGGGGTCGGCTCCTTGCGCCGACAGTCACCACCCAAACGTCGCGGTGGACCTCGTCGAATCGGGTCGGCGACCGGTCAGAGACGAAAGCAAGCCGGCGTCCGTCGGGCGACCACGCCGGATCGGCGTCGTCCCAGTCTCCGTCAGTGACCTGCTTGGGATCTCCACCGGTGAGGCCGGCGACGAAGATATGGCCGCGACGGTCGTCGAACCAGCCGATGCCGTCGAAGCGGTAGTAGAGCCCGGTCACGACCCGGGGCGCAGACCGTTCCACTGCGCTGCGGTCCTCCGGCTTCTTCCACTCCCCTGTCCGCGCCACGTAGGCGATCCGCTCGCCGTTGGGCGCCCAGACCGGTTGGGAGACGCCGTGCGCGGCCGACGTGAGGGTCCTGGCCTCTCCGCCGTCGAGGGAAGCCACGTGCAATTGCGGCCCGTGGCCGCGCTCGGCGACGAAGGCGAGCCAGCGACCGTCGGGCGACCAACGGGGACTGTTGTCCTCCGGCCCCGTGGTGAATGGCCTCGCGGGTGATGAGCCGTCGGCCGGAGTTACCCAGATCGTCGTCGCCGGCTTGTCGGTCTCCTGGTCGGAGGTGGCGACGACAAATGCCACGCTCGAACCGTCGGGAGACAACCGTGGATCGCTCACCATGCGCAGGCGCCAGAGGTCTTCGGGGACGAACCCTCGCTTGGGCGGCATCGGATCTCTCTCCTCGCCGGGCGGCGGGCGCCGACCGTAAACCGACATTGTTGTCGTTGTCGCATGGGACCATTGCCAAGTGATCGAGGCGTCGGCACCGGTGCGGATCTGCGACAACGGCGGATGGACCGATACCTGGTTCGGCGGACCCGGGCGGGTCGTGAACGTGGCGGTGATCCCCGGCGTCGAGGTCTCGATTCGCCGGACCTCAGGTCCGGACCTGGTGGTGCTGGACGTGGCGACCTTCGGCGCGCGTTATCCCATCGTCCCGGGGGCGTCACGAGCCGCCCGGCATCCCCTGTTGGAGGCGGCCATCGATGCCCTCCCGCCGCCGGGGTCCATCGCCGTGGAGATCAGCGTTCGTTCCGCCATCCCGGCCGGAAGCGGAACGGGAACGTCTGCGGCGGTGGCCGTCGCCTTGCTGGGAGCGTTGGCAGCGGCGCGAGGCGAACAATGTTCACGGCGTCACATCGCCTACGCAGCCCACCGACTCGAGGTGGAAGGCCTCCGCGTAGAGAGCGGGATCCAGGACCAGCTGAGCGCGACGTTCGGCGGGATCAACTACCTCGAGATCGATCCTTATCCGGAGGCCACGGTGGAGCCCCTGCCCGCCTGGGACGAACTCGGCCCCCGACTCACGCTGGTCTTCCTCGGAATGGCTCACGACTCGCCGGCCGTGCACCGGCAGGTCATCGAGGATGTCGGGCGCCACCAGTCGGGGGCGCTTTCCCAGTTGCGCCATGCGGCGGTTGCGGCTCGGGACGCGGTCATCGCCCAGGATCTCGGCGCCTTTGGCCGGGCGATGATCGCCAACACCGAGGCCCAGAAAGCCTTGCATCCGAAGCTTGTAGGTGTCGACGCAACCCGCGTCATAGCGGTGGCGGCAGGGCAACGGGCCGTGGGGTGGAAGGTCAACGGGGCCGGCGGAGATGGCGGCTCGGTCACGATCTTGAGCGCCACCCCGCCCGACAAGCAGGTGCTCGAAGGGCTCGTCGCCGGGTTGGACACGCGCTACCAGGTGCTCCCCATCCAGGTAGCTACTGTCGGACTCCAAGTCCGGGGTGAACTCGGTACGCCCTAGGGTACGGCCATGCATGATTCGGTAACAGTGCACATGGACGCTCCGCCGGAGCGGATCTGGGACCTGGTGAGCGACGTCACCAAGATCGGTCGGTACAGCCCGGAGACGTTCGAGGCCGAATGGCTCGATGGCGCCACTGGCCCGGCGGTGGGCGCCCGCTTCCGTGGCCACGTCAAGCGCAACGGTATTGGGCCCATCTACTGGACGACCTGCACGGTGACTGCCAGCGTGCCGGGCCGCGAGTTCGCCTTCGGAGTGGGCTCCAGTGACAAACCACTCAACGTCTGGCGCTATGAGCTGCAGCCCGCCGGCGAGGGCACGGACGTGACCGAGTCGTTTGACCTCTCCAAGACCGCCATGCTGCGTCTGTACTGGGCGCTCCTGGGCTGGGCCCGAGGCCGGACCAACCGCAACGACATGCGGACCACCCTTGAGCGCATCAAGGCCGAGGTGGAGGGTTAATGAGACTGCCTCTGAGCGCTCTCGGGACCGTGGTCGCCGTTTCCCTTGCCATTCTGTTGGCGGCATGCGGTTCGTCGTCCAAGTCATCAACTGCCGAATCGACGACCACCGCGCCGCCAACCACCGCGTCGACAACCACCGCGTCGGCAACGCCGACCTCGTCTACCACGCCGACCTCGTCGGTGGCGTCGACGTCGACCACGGCGGCCAGCACCGGCAACTTCAACTCGTGTTCTGTGGTCACCCAGGCCGAGGCGGCTAGCGCCATTGCTGGGACCGTGACTCCGGGAGTCCTCGGCAGCGCCACTGTCGAGGGTGGTCTCGCCTGCGTCTTCTACGGGTCCTCGGCGCCCACCCCTAGAGACCCGAACGTGGCCCAAGCAGACTCGGTCCGGGTGGTGGTCGTGGAGGGCCCCGATGCCGTGACCTGGTACACCAACTACAAGTCGAAGGTCAGCGCCCAGTCGATCAGCGGTTACGGTGATCAGGCCTTCTGGGACGGGGACGCCTCGCTGAGCGTTCTCAAAGGCGCCGACTACCTCCGGATCGCCGTCGCCCCGCCCGACGCGGCGCCTTCGTTGACAGACGAGGAGCAGCTCGCCACGGTCATCCTGCCGAAGCTGTAATGGGACAACTCGACGGCCAGGTCGCGCTCATCACGGGCGGGGCCCGTGGGATGGGCCGCAGCCACGCGGTGACTTTCGCCCGCGAGGGAGCCGACGTGGTGCTCCTCGACCGGTGCGAGGATCTGGCCTCCCTCGACTACCCGCTGGCGACGAGCGAGGACCTCGAGGAGACTGCCGGCCTGGTCTCCAAGGAGGGCCGGCGCTGCCTGGCCCGGCAGGCCGACGTACGCGATCCGGGACAGGTGCAGGCGGTGGTGGACGAGGCCAGGCAATCCCTGGGCCGTATCGACATCCTCATCGCCAACGCCGGCATCAGCAGCGGCGGCTCGATCCAGGTCGCCGACGTTGAGCAGTGGAATGACGTGATCGCGACCAACCTCACCGGTGTCTTCAACAGCTTCCGAGCCGTGGCGCCGATCATGATCGAGCAGCGCTACGGCCGCATTGTCGGGATCTCCTCGATGATGGGACGCGGGACCACCGGGGGCGTGGGCGCCTACAGCGCGTCCAAGTGGGGGGTGATCGGCCTGGTCAAGAGCGCCGCTCAGGATCTCGCCGGCTTCGGCATCACCGTCAACGCGGTCGCTCCGGGCACAGTCGACACGCCGATGGTCCGCAACGACGCTCTGGCTCGCAAGGTCCGCCCCGACCTCGCCAACCCCACCCTCGAGGACGCGGCGGCGTTCCTCGGCCTGCTCCACGTCCAGCCGGTTCCGATCCTCCCTCCGTCCGATGTCAGCGCGGCCATCCTGTTTTTGGTGGGGGCCGGCGCCGGCCATATCACCGGCGCGGTCATCGACGTCAGCGCCGGCGCGTCCGCGCGGGTTACGGCGTGACCGCGAGCTTTTGGGTGCGGTTGACCAACTTGGGTGCTTACGACCATCGAACCGAGGGTCCAACGCACCCAAACCGGCTATTCGCACCCAAAGCGAGATAGTTGACATCAGTCAAACAACGGCGTAGCCTCTATCCGTAAGGAGGGATGTGCATGAGCACGACCTGGGACACGATCGACCGGTACGTGGTGATCTCTGCCGATACCCATGCCGGGGCGGAGATGCGCGAGTACAAGCAGTACCTGCCTTCCCGGTACCACGAGGAGTTCGAGCGCTGGGCGGCGACCTACATCAGCCCGTTCGACGACCTCATGATCGCCACCGCCAAACGCAATTGGGACAGCGAGTTCCGCATGGCCGAGGTCGATGCCGACGGCGTATCGGGGGAGATTCTGTTTCCCAACACCGTGCCTCCCTTTTTTCCTACCACTCCTAACATCACCATCAGCCTGCCGCGTACCCGCGAGGAGCTGGAGCTGCGCTGGGCCGGGGTCCAGGCCCACAACCGGTGGCAGGTCGACTTCACCTCCTTGGCGCCGACCCGCCGGCGGGGCCTGATCCAGATCTTCCCCCACGACATCGACCTGGCCTTGGCCGAAATCCGCTGGGGCGCCGAGCAGGGCTGCTTCGGCGGCGTGCTGATCCCCGCGGTCTCGCCCGGGGACCCCGTGGTCGAGCCGTTGTTCCACACCCGCTATGAGCCCGTCTGGGCCTTGTGCCAGGACCTCGACATCAGCGTGGTCCAGCACAGCGGCGCCGGCAGCCCCGAGATGCCGATGGACCAGCCGGCCTCCAACGCGGTGCTGATCACCGAAATGGTCTCCTGGGCGCACCGCACGATCCCTCATCTGATCCTGGCCGGGGTGTTCGAGCGGTACCCCCGGCTGCGGTTCGTCCCAACCGAGCAGGGCACCATGTTCGTGCGGATGCAGCTGGGCATGCTCGACGCCATGGTGCCGACCATGAAGTCGTCCGCCGGCAACCGGACCTACGGCATGTTCGGCGGATCGTCGGTCGACGAGCTCACCCTCAGCGCGACCGAGTACGTCCGGCGCAACTGTTACTTCGGGGCCAGCTCTTTCTCACCCATGGAGTCGAGCATGGTCGACTTTCTCGGCGAGGACCACCTCATGTGGGGGAGCGACTACCCCCACGAGGAGGGCACCACTCCCCATACCCGCGAGGCGTTGCGCTGGGCTCTGTTCGACCAGCCGGTGGCGCGCTGCCGCAAGCTCCTGGCCGGTAATGCGGCCCGGGTGTACGGGTTCGACCTGGAGGCGCTGACTCCCATCGCCGAGAAGATCGGACCCCTGGTGGCGGAAACCCATACCGCGCTCGGCGACACCGGTTACCGGGCCCCGTGGGCGTTCGGGGGACGTCCGTTCGAGGGCGGCCTGGCTCTCGCTCGCCTGGCGCCGGCCCGCAGTTCGGCGACCTAGCCGGCACGACCCGGACCCCCGGAGCCTTCGCCCGGCGCCGGGACGGCGCGCGGTGATGGTGACAGCATGCACAAAAGGTGAAACGATGCTGATGTGAACGCCTCGGATCAATCCCGTCCTGACGCCACCACCGGGGCATTTGAGGCCGAGGGAGCCTCGGCCAAGTGGGGGGGAAGCCCCTTCCCCCCGATCGCCGATTACGCCTTCCTGTCCGACTGCGAGACCACCTGCCTGATTGCGCCGAGCGGGGCGGTGGAGTGGATGTGCGTGCCGCGGCCCGACTCACCGTCGGTCTTCAGCGCCATCCTCGACCGCAGCGCCGGCTCCTTCCGACTCGGGCCCTACGACGAGATGGTCCCCGCCGCCCGCCGCTACCTGCCTGGCAGCCTGATGCTCGAAACCACCTGGCAGACCCGCACCGGCTGGCTCATCGTCCGCGACACCCTGTGCATGGGGCCGTGGCACAACCTCAGCGACCGGTCCAAGACCCACCGTCGCTCGCCCACCGACTACGACGCCGAGCATTGCCTGCTGCGCACCGTCAAGTGCGTGAGCGGCACGGTGGACCTGTCCATGACGTGCGACCCGGTGTTCGACTACGGGCGGGTCGAGCCCGACTGGACCTATGAGGGCGACGGGTACGGTCAGGTGGTCGCTTCTGGTGCCGGCTCCGGGGTCAAGCTGCGAATCACCACCGATCTCCGGCCCGGCATCGAGCGCCGCGGGCTCAACGCCCGCACCCGCATGGTCGAAAACGACACTCACTTCGTGGCCCTGTGCTGGTCCCCGCTGCCGGCGCCGATGACGATGGACGAAGCCACCGAACGCATGAACCGCACCGCGGAGTTCTGGCGACAGTGGATCACGCTCGGCGACTTTCCCGATCACCGGTGGCGCAGCTACCTGCAGCGCAGCGCCCTCACCCTCAAAGGCCTCACCTTCGCACCGTCGGGCGCCCTGATGGCGGCGGCCACGACGAGCCTGCCAGAGACGCCGCACGGCGAGCGCAACTGGGACTACCGCTACGCCTGGGTCCGGGACTCGACCTTCGCCCTGTGGGGGCTCTACACCTTGGGCTTCGACCGCGAGGCCAACGACTTCTTCTACTTCATCGCGGATGTTTGCCGGGACGGCCAGGCCCTGCAAGTCATGTACGGGGTCGGTGGCGAACACGAGCTGACGGAGGAGACCCTTCCCCACCTGTCGGGCTATGAGGGGGCGTGGCCGGTCCGAATTGGCAACGCCGCCTACAGCCAGAAGCAGCACGACGTGTGGGGGGCGGTGCTCGACTCGGTGCTACTGCACGCCCGGTCCCGGTCGCAACTGCAGGAGTCCTTTTGGCCGATCCTCAAGCAGCAGGTCGAGTGCGCCGCGGAGCACTGGGAGGAGCCCGACCGCGGCATCTGGGAGGTGCGGGGCCAGCCGCAGCACTTTACGTCGAGCAAATTTATGTGCTGGGTGGCGATGGACCGGGGGGCCCGCCTCGCCCGCATGTACGACGAGCCGGTGTACGCGGAAAAATGGCAGACCCTCGCCGACCAGATCCACGCGGACATCTGCAAGAACGGCGTGGACAAGCGGGGGGTCTTCGTGCAGAGCTACGGATCAGAGGCGCTCGACGCGTCGTTGTTGCTCCTGCCGCTGCTGCGCTTCTTGCCGCCGGAAGATCCGCGCATCCGGGCCACCGTGCTGGCCATCGCCGACGAGTTGACCTACGAGGGCCTGGTCCTGCGCTACCGCGTCGAGGAGACCGACGACGGCCTCGAGGGCGAGGAGGGGACGTTCACCATCTGCTCCTTCTGGCTGGTCTCGGCGCTGGTCGAGATCGGCGAGGTGGAGCGAGGGAAGCGCCTGTGCGAGCGCCTGTTGTCGTACGCCAGCCCTCTGGAGCTGTACGCCGAAGAACTGGATCCGCACACCGGCCGCCACCTCGGCAACTTCCCGCAGGCGTTCACTCACTTGGCCCTCGTCAACGCGGTCATGCACGTCATCCGGGCCGAGGAGGCTACGGCTGGGCTCATCACCGTGCACGGAGTGCCGACAGACCCCTGGACGGCGTCCGACACCACCGACGGCCACCCGACCGCTGACGAGCCCTTACCCAGCGGGCCGGACGAGTAACCAGCTCGATCGCGTGAGGGCCGGCGCCGGCGTTGGGCCGGCCTGGCGGTGGGTCCGGCCCGGCGCCCACCCGGCCCGGCCCGGCCCGGCGGCACCCGGCTCAGCCCGGGCGGGTTGGTCGGCCGGGCGGGTTGGTCAGACGGCAGGCCGGGAGCCCGCTAGAGCCATCCTGCTCGGACCGCCACACCGGCCCCGCCGGCCCCGGCGCCGGCCCCGGCCGGAACGGCCACATCGGCAGGCGCTTGGCCGAGTTCGCCGGCCCGTACCCGCTCCAGCAGCCCGGCGACGACGGTGGCGATCTCAGCCGCGGCGTCGGCCAAATGGCGGGCGTCCTCCGGCCCGACCTCGCTGGCTTCGATGTCTGCGCCGGCGAGAAGGTCAGGTAGGGCCGCGAGGCGGTTGGCGAGCCATCCGATGGGATCGTCGGTCAGGTCCTGGTCGAACTGCCGTCGTCCCGGCTCCCAGCCCCGGAAGTGGGGATGGTGGTGCGTTCGGTCGTGGCTCCCCGGTGGCCCCGCCACTGATTCGAGCAGGTCCGCCCGCCACACCGGCCGATCGATGACGATGGGCTGGGCCGCGTACATCGAGCCGGTGAGCGGGGGGCGGTCCAGCAGGCGGACCTCCAGCCGGACCCCCCGTTCGGCTCCCTCCTGCCCAGGTGCCGGATCGGGGTCCACAAAGTACAGGTCGCCGGCGACGACGCCGACACGTTCGAATCCCCACGCGTAGAGCATGTAGTCAGGTTACGCCGCCCGGTTGTCCACCGAACGTCCGGCCGCGTGGTATCACCGAGGAGTGCGAATCCTGGTCACCAACGACGACGGCATCGATTCCGAAGGCCTGCACGTGCTGGCTCGGGCCATGGCCGAACACGGCGACGTGACGATCGTGGCGCCCGACGACGAGTACTCGGGCGCCAGCGCCGCCCTGGGCGCGTTGCACCGGATCCACCCGGAGGTGCACCAGATGCGGGTGGAAGGGGTCGCCGAGGGGTGGGCGGTCAGCGGGCCGCCGGCGCTCTGCGTCATGTTCGCCCGGCTCGGCGCTTTTGGGCCCCCGTTTGATCTGGTCGTCGCCGGCATCAACCCGGGGGTCAACGTGGGCCGGTCCGTGTACCACTCGGGCACCGTCGGCGCAGCCCTCACCGCCCGGGCCGGCGGAATCAGCGGGGTGGCGATCAGCCAGGCCGTCCGGGGGTTCGGTGTCGAAGGGCAGGGTTGGGACGAGATGCTGACCGGTCAGTGCTGGCAGAGCGCCGCCACCGTGGCCAGCGTTGTGGTCGGAGCGGTGGCGGCCGGTGCGACGGGCTCGCCGATAGTGGGCAACGTCAACATTCCGAATCTGCCCGTAGACGAGATCGCCGGCTGGCGCCACACCACTATCGGCCGCATACCCCCCCGGGTGATCTCCGAGGCGACCCTCGAGCCGAAGGTCGGCCACCCGGGCACCTTCCGGGTGGCCATGAAGTGGGGGGACGCGGTGTCGTTGCCCGATGGCACCGACGGCGGCGCGATAGAACGGGACCAGGTGTCGGTGACCCTGCTCGGCACCCTCTCCGATGTGCGGACGGCGCGCGACGGCTCGGCCGAGGCCGCCACCGAGGTAGCAATCACCAAAGCGCTCGACGGGCTGCTGGGAACTGCCTGAGTGCCCGCCCGCGGCCCCTGCGCCTACGACCCCCCGACGCCCATGGCGTGGTCGAACTGTCGGGCCGCCTGGTTACCCGCCTGGAGGTCCCGCTCCGCCTCCCCCAATTGAGCCGGGTTGTGGCTGGTGATGGCTTGGATGATCTCGGCGGACTCGTTGGCGTAGTCGTTGAGCATCTCGCGCCACGGCACGGTGGCGGTCCCCCCTGGATTGGGGAGGCTGGCGGCCGCCAATGCGTCGGTGTGGAACCGGCGCCAGTCGGTCAGCCATTTGTTGGCGTTGCCGCCGTTCGTCGGGTTGTCGGCTTGCAGGGCTCGCTGGTCTCGGTTGAGGGTGTTGATGGTGGACTGGTGGCGCCCCAACCAGGTCGAACGGGACGGCGCGCTCAGTTGTGCCACGAGCACCACGATCACGACGAGGAGGGCTGCCACGCCGGCCACGATCGGCCATCGGATGAAGGGCGGCGGCGTGTAGGAACCGGACGCCACCAGTGCCGGCCAGGGGGGACCGGACACCGCGGCCGGGTCCGGCGGGGCCCATCCGGGGAACTGGGATCGCACGGCTCCATAGCGCGGTGACTGGTTGGGATCTGCCTCCCATGGCGAGGACCCAGGAGGCGCGGACGCCGGCATGCCGGTGTTGAGAGCGACCGCCCACGGGTCGGGCGGCGGTAGGGCACCTGGCGGTGGTGGTGGCGGCGGCGGTGTCACCCACGTGGCCGCCAGACCGGGCCGAGGCAACGGCGGCATCACCCACGGATCTCCTGGTCCTGGCGGTGCGTCGACATCCGCGTCGGGTTCCGTCGGCTCCCGGCCGCTGTCGCTCATCGCGGCCCCCGTTGGCTCGCCTGCGGTTCGGGCCCGATCGCTGGTTCCGGCACGATCGCTCCTCAGGCCTCGAAGGCGAAGGGCGGGTAGACGTCTGTCACCAGCAAGGAGTAGGCCCGCAGTCGGGTCACCCACCGTATCCAACCGAGGGCGAAGCGCCGCATCCCGTCCGGCCACTGGCCCGTGATCAGGACCGCAAACCAGGCTACGACCAGCACGAAGAACGCGCCCAGGCTGACGAAGAAGAGCACGATGTACTGCGGGGTGGCCAGGAGGACGCGCCACAACACGGTGAGCCGGTTGCGTTGCAGGGGGCGAGCGCAGTACAGGATCGCGGGATAATCGCCTGGGTCGACGTGGCCGGCCGGGGGAGCGAAGCTCGGGTAGGGCTCGGTCCACCCCAACAGGTAGGCATCGATCCGCCAGCGGTAGCGCAGGACGCCCATGACGTAGTCGCTCCAGCTGTCGGGGAGCCGCCCCGTGGACAGGATGGCGAACCAGCCGGGGATCACCACCACGACCACACCGAGTGAGAGCACGAAATGCCACAACAAATGGGGCATGACGAGCAGCCCGTTGACGAGCGGCCGCCATCTGGCGACTTCCGCGGGGCTGGTGACGTCGATGTTGAGCGGGTGGATGCCCGGCACGGTCGTTCGTTCCTTCGATCGGGCGGCAGGAGCGACGCTAGCGCTCAGTGTTCACGCCGAGGTGACTGCCCGCCGCTCGGCGGGAGCGCGAGGGGAGCGCTCAGCGGAAGACGGCGGTGGCGATCACTTGGCCGTCGGCGCCGACCAGCCGGGCCTCGACCATGCCGGTGAGGCCGGCCCGGTCCGGCGCCCCCCACGATCCGCTACCGCCGACGAGGTCAAAGGTCCCGAGCCGGGTGATGCTCCCGTCCTTCCCGACGAGTTCGCATGTCACCCTCTCGGCCCCTGTCGCCCCGTCTACCGTCATGCTCAACCACGGCGGGCTACCGCGGTAGGCGTAGACGTCGCCGACGTCGCGGGACCCCTGGTGGAAGTCGGCCGTCAGGATGATCCGCTCGTCGTGATGGCTGGATGTCCGGCCCGCGAACCAGCCGAGGGCACCGAAGACCAGGGCGGCGGCCGCAGCGGCCGCGGCTGCCGCGACGAACAGCCGGGAGCGGGGTCTGACCATGCTCCGGCTGCGTCGGGCGGCCCGGGCGGTACGGGTGGCCCCGGCGGTACGGGTGGCCCCGGCGGTACGGGTGGTCCCGGCGGTACGGGTGGTCCCGGCGGTCCGGGTGGTCCCGGCGGTACGGGTGGTCCCGGCGGTACGGGTGGCCCCGGCGGTCCGCGCTGTCTGCCCCGCCGGGTCCTGTTCACCGTCGAGGTCCCGCACCCGGGCCAGGACCCGCCGGTCGAAGCCGAGCGGTGGCTCCGTGCCCGGGACCAGTTCGAGCAGCCGGGCCCGCACGGTGGACATGGCGTCGACCTCGCGTTGGCAGGCGGGGCAGTGGGCGAGGTGGGCGGCTATGGCGGCGCGCTCAGCCGGTTCCAGGATGTCGAGGGCGAACTCCGGCGCCGCCTCGCGCACCTCAGCACAAGTAGGTTCGATCATGGCTTCACCCGCTCCGGGTCGAGCGCCACGCGGAGCTTGCCCATGGCCGCCCGGATCCTCGTCTTGGCGGTTCCCAGCGGTATCCCGTCGGCATCGGCCACCTCCTGGGCGGTCATCCCGTACACCCCGGCCATGACCACGGCCCGGCCCTGCTCGAGGGGGAGGCCACCGATGGCGGCCCGCAACTCGGCGGCGGCCTCGGCGCGCAGAGAGCGCCGTTCGGGTTCGTCGGTACCGGGGGCCAGCAGTCGGATGAGGTCGGTAGGGTCCACCGGGGTCGGTTTGCGGGCCCGGACGCTGTCGATGGCCAGATTGTGGGCGATGGTCGTCAGCCAGGCCCGAACCGATCCCCGGCCGGCGTCGAAGCTGGATGCCCGCCGCCAGGCTCGCTCGAAGGTCTGCTGGGCGACGTCCTCGGCGAGACCTGGATCACCAACCACGGCCAAGGCCACGCCGAAGACGTGGCGCTGGAAGCGCCGCACGAAAGCCAGGCCCACCTCCGATCCACCGCTCGCCAAACCGGCCAAGAGTGCTTCATCGGCCATACGTTCGGCAGGGAGACCGATGCGAGCCACAACAGATAATACGAACGCGACCAGCCTGTCGATTGGTCCGGCGGCAAAAATGTGGACGTATGGCTTCCTTTTCCTCGTCTTCGTCGTCCGCCGGACCCTTCGGCTACGAACTGCACACGTGATCGGAAACCGTACGCATGCTCGCTAGTCACGTCCGGACTTGGCGCGCGGCCCCGGAGATGCTGGCCGGCCGACTCCTCGGGGCCGGCCTGCTCGCCTGGATGGCGTGGATTCACCTGCACCTGTGGAACGAGGGGTACAAGCACATTCCGAGCATCGGCAATCTGTTCGTGCTCAACTTCATCGTGGGCGTGCTGCTCGCCCTGAGCTTGCTCGCAGCCCCCCTGCGCTACCTCGCCGTGGCGGCCGGAGCCGGCGCCCTGATGGTGGCTGGCACGTTGGGCTCGCTCATCATCAGCATCAACATCGGCCTCCTGGGCTACCGCGAGTCCTCCCACGCCCCCTTCGCCCACCTCAGCTTGTTTGTCGAAGCGGCGGCCCTGGTAGTGCTCGTGGCCACGGCCGGGCGCGGCGTCAGCCGCTCTTTGGGCACCCGTTCCGGTTCGGTCGGAGCGACAACCGCAGGCTAACCTCCCCCGCCTGCGGGGTATCGACCTTGATCCAGGTGCCGCCGCCCTGGACGCCCGGCGGGGCAGGGGCCGGGGTCACGCAACCGACTCCCGATGTCACTTCCCAGTCAGCGCTGTAGTGGTCCCTCACCAGCACCGAGCCGGGCTGCGGGGTGGCCACGACTACCCGGTCGCCGCTCTCGCTGACCAGATACGCCGGCGCGGCCACGATGCCGGTGCTGCCCTCGACCTGGAAGAGACGCCAGTCCGCGGAGCGCCACACCAGCCGCAAGCCTGGGACCCCCGCGGCGACGAGGCGGGCCTCCGCCACCCCCGAGTAGTCGAGCGGGGCGTCGGCCAGGGCCACGAATCGGACCCCGTTGTCGAGTAGCCAGGCCCGATACGAGGTGGCGTCCAGGTCGGCGGCATCCCGGTAGAACAAGGGGTTTTCGGCCACGTCGAGCTGGCGTTCCCAGCCGCGGGCCAGCGGCATGACGGGAGCCACGTACACCGACTCCCAATGGAACTTGGTCGGAACCACTTCGACCCGGCCGGCCGGGCCGGCGGCGGCGAGTTGAGTCAGCTCCGCGTCCAGCGGAGCGAAGAAGGCCTGGTGGGTCGAGGGTTGGCCCGGGTTGGTTGTCATAGCCCCCCAGGCGGGGACCCACTGGGATAGCACCAGCGGCACGGCCACGAGCGGCAGGACGAGCCGCCGGCCCAGATGGCGCCGGGGCCACAGAAACGCCACGGCGAGGGGTACGGCCAGGACGTCCTCGATCCGCCCGATGTTGCCGCCGACGGCGGACGGGACGGCCTCCGAGGCGGTGGCGGCGGCGCAGTACACCAACACGCCGGTCCGCACAGACGGGTAGCGCCGGCCCGCGAGGAGCCACAGGCTGCCGGCGACGATCATCTCCCAGCCGTAATCGACGAGGGGATAGGGCATGATCCCCTGACCGGGAAAAAGGATGGCGGAGACGCCGGTCGGCAACCCTCCGGCCAGTATCACCACGCCGGCCCGGACCAGACGGCCTGGTTGGCGGCTGGCGGGCCACCGGGACAGGGCCCACCCCGCCATGGCAATCATGACGAAGGCGCCCGCCAGCGGGCTGGTCAGGGACGCACCGAGGGCCAGAACCGCCGCCGCGGCCCACCGGTTGCGGCTGGCCGCCCAGCAGGCACAAAGCCCCAGTGCCTCGCCGGCCAGGAACGGCAGTTGACCGATGGCGCTCTGCGCCGCCGTCCCCACCGCGAACACGATCGCCGCGGGCCGGCCGCCGGATCCCAGGTGGGTGACGGCCAGACGGTCGAAGGCCAGCGCCGCTACCGCCGCCGCGGTCACCGTCACGGCCGGTACCCCGACCAGGCCGGCGATGGCCGGGAAGAGCACGCTGTAGCTGAGGGTGAAGTGTCCGCCAAACCACTGGGTGTCCCAGAGCGTCAAGCCATTGGCCCGGAAGCTCGCGATCCGGTAGAGCTGGGCCGGCAGGTCCATCCCCCGCCAGCCGAGGATCAGCCCGAGTCCTACCACCGCCGCCGCCAGCAGGGGCACCGGCGAGAGCAGCGGCAGCCGGCGGGCTGGCGCGCCGCCTGAGGTCGGGGAGACCAGCGCCGCTACGGACACGAGTCCCTTGGACAACCAGGGGGCCAGCACCGCCAGCCGCTCGGTGTGAGGTGCGGCACCGCGCCGGTCCTCACCCCGCGATCCCGCCACGAGAAGTCGTGGGCACCCGGCGATTTTAGCCGCCCGACCTTTCTGATTCGGCGCGCCCGGCGTGGACGCCGGTCCTCAGGCGACGGCGTTGGCGTCGCAGATCGTCTAGATTGGTTCATTCACGCAGGGGCTGCGTCGCGCTCAAGTGGCGGCGCTCGGCGTTCGAAGATCATGGCATGAGCGCGTGGAGGGAATCTGGTGACGACCGCCCGGACTCAGATCGTTCGGAGCCCGTTTGTCATACCGTCGCTCCGAGTCGGCTCCGGGCCGTGTGGACGATGGGTCGAGCTGCGTTCCCCGCCATCGCGGTCGCGACTCTTATCCCCCTCGCCCTCTTCTACCTGACCCTGGCGGCGGGCACGATGTTCTGGGCTATCGGGGTGTCGGTCGTCTACGCCTACGGGTGCGCGGTCCTTCAGTACTGCCGGCGCCGGCGAGTGTCCGGGATGCTGCTGATGACCGTCCTCATGGTGACCGTGCGAGCCGTGTCCGTGGCCGCGTCCGGTACCGCCATGTTGTACTTCGCCATCCCCGTGGCCGAGACCGCCGTGTTCGCTCTCATGTTCTTGGCGACCATGCGGACTCGTCAGCCGCTCATCGTGCGCCTGATGCGGGATCTGGTGCCCCACCTGGCCGACGATCTGGCGGATAGGCAAGGCCTCATCAAGGGCTTGTCGTTGATCTGGACGGCCACCTACCTGGCCAGCGGAGCTACCGCTTTGGCCCTGCTCGCCACCGTTCCCCTGCCCGTCTATCTGGGGGCCCACCAGCTCGCTGGTTGGTGTTGGGTCGGGGCCGGTATGGCCCTGTCGGTCAGCGTGTGCCGGCGAAGCGGTGACGGAGGGTTCCTGAAGGCGGCTCTGGCCGGCCGGCCGGTTCAGCTGCCCGGGCCGAGGGCGGGCGGCATGGTGGAGTTGGCGGCGGCCGCCTAGCAGGGTGGCGGCCGGGGCGGGCGCCGGGCGGCCCTCGGCCCGAGCCCTTCTAGGCCACGATCGACTGGTAGACGAGTTGCTTGAGTTGCGAGCGGATCGGGTGGGTGCTCGACGGCAGGAGCTGGGTAAAGAACAGGACCGTGAGGTCCTCTTCCGGAGCCACCCAGAACGCGGTGCTGTAGGCCCCACCCCAGCCGTACTCACCCGGCCCGCAGAGCACCTTGCCTGCCGCCGGATCGGTCACCACTGACACCCCGAGCCCGAAGCCCACTCCGTCGAACGTGGTCTCGGCGAACAAGGGCCGCCCGAACTGCTCGAGGTCTGCCCCTCCGGGGAGCTGGTTGCGGGTCATGTAAGCAACCGTCCGGGGTGACAAGAGACGGACTCCCTCGAGGTCGCCGCCCCCCCGCATCATCAGCGCGAAGCGGTGGTAGTCCCGGGCGGTGCCGACCAACCCGCCCCCACCGGACCACATCGGCGGCCGGCGCAGGAAGAAGCTGCCATCGATAGCGATGGCCGGCAGATGGGCTCCCGCGGGGTTGGCGGCGTAGGTAGCGGCCAGGCGTTCCGCGGCGGACCCCTCCGGCGCCCAGAAGGCGGTGTCGGTCATGCCGAGGGAATCGAAGATCCGGGTCTGGAAGAACTCTTCGAGGGTCTGGCCGGATACGACCTCGACGAGCCGGCCCAGCACGTCGGTCGCGACCGAGTAGTTGAACTCCGTCCCCGGTTCGAACAGGAGCGGCAAGCCAGCCCAGGCTGCACAGCAGCCCGCCAGGTCCAGGTCCGGCGGGGTGCCCCACTCGAAGCCGGCCGCCCGGTACAGGGCGTCCACGGGGTGGGCGTAGTGGAAGCCGTACGACAGGCCGGCGGTGTGGGTCAGCAAGTGCCACACCCGGATGGGCTCAACGGCAGGGCGGCTCTCCACCTTCGCCCCGAAGCCAGAGCGGTATACCCGCATGTCCGCGAAGGCCGGGATCCACCGCTCCACCGGATCCTTGAGCTCGAAGGCCCCCTCTTCGTAGAGCATCATGGCCGCGACAGAGGTGATGGGCTTGGTCATGGAGGCCAACCGCCAGAGGGTGTCGACCTCGACCGGCAGGGACTGCTCGCGGTCGCGCTGCCCGTAGGTGCTCAGATGGGCCACCCGGCCTCCCCGGCTCACCAGGATCAGCCACCCTGGCAGCCGCCCGTCATCGACGTAACGGCGAAAGTGCCGATCGAGGCGCCCCAGCCGTCCACTGTCGAGACCAACTTCGGCGGCCTCGACCTCAACCTGTAACTCGCCCATGAGCGCCGTCAAGCCGGGGCGCCGGTGGCGCGCGCCGGAGTGTGGCGGACGTCGTCGGGCCGCAGCGCCCGGGTCCACGCGGCGAACTCCAGGCAGATCCCGTCCGGGTCGAAGAAGTAGACCGACTTAACGAACACGCCGGGCTGCATCGTCGGGGCCACGCCCCATTCGCTGTCGTCGTGGTGCATCACCTCGGTGCACTCGACGCCGCGCTCGCGCAGGCGCTCGACGTAGCCGTCGATGCGATCTGCGGGGACGTTGAACGCCACGTGATTCATCGAGCCGACCGCGGAGGTGATCTCGCCGACACCCGGCAGGTCCGCAGGTGCGGCTACTCCCGGCGCCGGCGGCGGGGCGCCGGGAAACCAGAAGAAAGCCAGGCAGTCCCCGTTGCCGATGTCGAAGAAGAAGTGCTGGCCCATGTCCATCGGAAGCTCGATGGTCTTGACCAGTGGCATCCCGAGCGTCTCCTGGTAGAAGTCGACGGTGCGGGCCATGTCGCTGCACACCAGGGCCAGGTGATTGACACCGTGCAGCTCGAAAGTTCGTTCATCCCCCATGGTCGCCAGCCTAGGCGCTTTCGGGCGGCAGCCACGCCGGGTCGGCCACCAGGAGCCGGTCGCGGGCGTCGGCCCGCAGCGCTTGGCGCACGCTGGGATCATCGCCGACTCGCCCATCTCGGATGGCCTCCGCCAAGGCGGCGTCATCGGCCAGGCCCAGGGGTTCCAGGCGGGCGAGGTGGGACTCCAGCTGGGCCGATCCCAGCTCCAACTCACGCCCGACGATCTCCAAGGCGTGCCGCCGATCGTCTTGCTCCAGGGGCAGGTCGCCACTGACCTTTAGTGCTTTAGTGCACTCTGCCGCCCATCGTCCGCCCAGGATTGGCAGACTGGGGGACGATGCGGATTCTCATCGTCGAGGACGAGAGCTCCATGGCCAGATCCCTGGCGAGCGGTCTGGCCGGCGAGGGCTACACGGTCGACGTCGCCGTGGACGGCCTAGAAGGGCTGGCGAGGGCGATCGCGGAGCCCTACGACGCCATCATCTTGGATCTGATGCTGCCGAAGCTCAACGGTTACGCCGTCACGGCTGCCCTCCGCGATCGAGGTACCCGGGTCCCGGTGCTCATGCTCACGGCCAAGCAAGGGGAGTTCGACCAGACCGAAGCGCTCGACACCGGCGCTGACGACTTCCTGTCCAAACCCTTCTCCTATCCCGTCTTGCTGGCCCGCTTGCGAGCGCTCATCCGACGGGGCGGGTCCCCGCAAGGGGCGGTGCTCGGGCACGGCGACATCCGACTTGACACCCGGGAGCACCGCTGCTGGCGCGATGGGGAAGAGGTGGCCTTGACCGCGCGGGAGTTCGCGCTGCTCGCCTACCTACTGCACCGCTGCGGGGAACCGGTGTCGAAGGGCGAGCTGCTGCAACACGTGTGGGACTCCGTCGATGAGCGCGACGCCAATGTGGTGGAGGTGTACATCGGTTATCTGCGTCGGAAGCTCGATCGACCAGGCGAGCCCTCCCGTATCGAGACGGTGAGGAGCGCCGGGTATCGCTTGTCCGGTCCGACTCTGGCGACGATCGCCAGCATTAGCCATGGCTAGATCGACCGCCGGCTGGGTGGTCCGCCGCTTCTCCGGCGTCCGGGTCCGCGTCACGGTCGCGGCGGTTCTGGCTGTCGCCTGTGCCCTAGGTGCGTCAGCCGCGATCGTGGATGTGACGCTGCAGCACGACCGGCACAACGTCCTGATGACGACCGCCCAGGTCCAGGCTCGGGAAGTCGTCGCCCTCAACTCGGACCTCACCAAGCCCCTGGACATACCGCCGAGTTCCAACCTCGAATCGGGTCTGCTCCAGGTCCTCCACAACGGGCGCGTGCTTGCCGCCAGTCGTCTGCTCAGCCATATGCCGCCGCTTTGGTCGCCCGGTGATCCGCTGATCCAGAACGATGTGGGCGACGCGTTCGGACCGGCCGGCGACGTGCACGTCGTGGCGGTGCCCGTCACCGTGGGTAGACAACCAGCGACCGTGGTGGTGGTCGCGTCTCTGGCTCAGTACGACCGGAGCGTCGGATCGGTCCGCCAGCTCCTCGAGATCGGGCTGCCGATCTTGCTGGCCGTGGTGGGTCTCATCTGTTGGTTCATGGTCGGTCGGGCGTTGCGCCGTATAGAGTCCCTGCGCCGGGAGGTCGCAGAGGTTGCCACCAAATCGGGCGAGCACCGGGTGGCCGACCCGCTCACCGATGACGAAGTGGGCCGGTTGGCCCGCACCCTCAACTCGATGCTCGACCGGTTGGAGGCCTCCTCGGTTCGCGAGCGCCGGTTCGTCGCGGACGCCTCCCATGAGCTGCGTTCGCCGATCGCCAACATCCGCACGGCCCTCGAAGTGGCATTGCATCGCCCGGAGGCCGCCGACTGGCCCCGTGTCGCTGGCGAGGTACTCGTCCAGGACAGCCGGATGGCGCTGCTTGTGGATGAGCTTCTTCTGCTGGCCCGCTCGGACGAGGGTCAGCTGGCCCCCGCTGCGGAGGCGTGCGACCTACTGGCGGTGGCTCGGTCTCTCGTGGCCTCGGGCGACTACGCGGTAGGTCCCCTCACCGTCAGGGTCAGTGGGACCTCGATCCCCGTGCTCATCCCCGAGCCCTACTTGGAGCGCATCGTCGGCAACTTGGTCGACAACGCTCGCCGGTTCGCGCTCTCACGAGTCGATGTTGTCGTCGGCCGACGCGGCCAGAACGCCATACTCCGCGTCACTGACGACGGGCCGGGTGTTGCTCCCGCGGAACGGGACCGCGTCTTCGAGCGCTTCGTCCGCCTCGACGAGGCCCGAGACCGAGAGAACGGCGGTTTCGGTCTCGGTTTGGCCATCGTGGGCGACCTGTGCCGGGCCTATGGCGGCACCATCAAAGTGGGCGACGCCAAGCCGGGAGCGATTTTCTCCGTCCAGTTTCCTGTCGCGCCCATAACGCCGGATCGCGACCACGGTGCCGTAGCGCCGGAGGGTCTCCTCGAGCCGGCTCACCGCTAGCTGCTAAGCCGTGTCGATTCCGGCGGCACCTTCCAGCCCGAGCGCGGCGATGCTGACCTGGCGCATCTCCACCTTGCGGATCTTGCCGGTGACGGTCATAGGGAACTCCTCGACGATCCGCACATAACGAGGGATCTTCTGGTGGGCGATGCGCCCCTCGCAGAACTCTCGCACGGCGGCCGCATCCAACGGCGCGGCACCCGGCCGTAGCCGGATCCACGCCATGAGCTCCTCTCCGTAGCGTTCGTCGGGCACCCCGATGACCGCCACGTCCTCGATATCGGGATGGCCGTAGAGAAACTCCTCGATTTCGCGCGGGTAGACATTTTCCCCGCCCCGGATCACCAGATCCTTTATACGCCCGACGATGTTGACGTAGCCGTCCTCGCGCATGACGGCCAGGTCGCCGGTGTGCATCCAGCCCGCGGCGTCGATGGCCTCGACGGTCCGCTCCGGTTCGTCCCAGTAGCCGAGCATCACCGAGTAGCCGCGGGTGCAGAACTCCCCGGTCTCACCGACGGGAAGAACCAGCCCCGACGCCGGGTCGATCACCTTGATCTCGACGTGCGGCATGGCCCGTCCCACGGTGGCCGTGCGCCGCTCTAGGTCGTCGTCGGCTCGGGTCTGGGTCGACACCGGCGACGTTTCGGTCATGCCGTAGGCAATCCCTACCTCCGCCATGCCCATCTCGGTGATGACCCGCTTCATGACCTCGACCGGGCACGGCGAGCCGGCCATGATCCCGGTGCGCAGGGACGTGAGGTCGTAGCCAGCGAACCCCTCGACGCCCAACTCGGCGATGAACATCGTCGGGACCCCGTACAGCGAAGTGCACCGCTCGCCGGCGACGGCAGCCAAGGTGGCGGCCGGGTCGAAGAGCGGGGCCGGGATCACGATGGTGGACCCGTGGGAAGTGCACCCGAGGTTGCCCATCACCATCCCGAAGCAGTGGTAGAAGGGGACGGGCAGGCACACCCGATCGGCCTCGGTGTAACCGAGGAGGGAACCCACGAAGTAGCCGTTGTTGAGGATGTTGTGATGGGAAAGAGTGGCCCCCTTGGGGAAGCCCGTCGTCCCCGAGGTGTACTGGATGTTGATGGGGTCGTCAAAGGCCAGGGTGGCGCCCACGCGCTCCACCGACTCAGCCTCGACCGAAGCTCCGGCCGCCTCCAACGCGTCCCAGGACGCCTCGCCGATGTACATCACGTCCCGTAGGTCGTCCAAAGCCGACCGGACCTGTTCGACCATCGACCGGTAGTCGCTGGTCTTGTGCACCGTGGCGCTGACCAAGGTGCGCACGCCGGCCTGGCGCAGAACGTACTCGAGCTCGGTCACCCGGTAGGCCGGGTTGATGTTGACGAGGACGGCGCCGATGAGGGCGGTGCCGTACTGCACCGCAACCCACTCGGCACAGTTGGGGGACCAGATGCCAACCCGGTCACCTTTTTTCACCCCGAGCGCGAGCAGGCCGCGAGCGACCCGTCCCGCCCACGCTTCCAGCGCCGCGTAGGACCACCGGCGGCCGGAGGGGCAGTCGACGAGAGCCTCGTGGTCAGGCAAGCGGGCGGTCGTGGCGGCCAGGTTGGCGCCGATGGTCTCGCCGAGCAGCGGGACATCCGACGCGCCGTGCGTGTACGAGGAGGTCAGGCTCACGCGAGAACGGTAGTACCGGTCAAACACGCGGGCAGGGCGAGTCGGCGCTACGATCGGCAGCTGCTCATGCCAGTACCCACGGTCCCGAGAGGGATCCAGGACCTCACCGCCGATTGGCTGACGGCGGCTCTCGCCGGCGTCGCCGACGGGGCGCGCGTCGCCGAGCTGGTGACGATGCGAATCGGCAAGGGCAATATCGCCGACTCGGTGCGGCTCGTCCCCAGATGGGATCGACCCACTCCGGCGCCGGCTTCGGTGGTCGCCAAGGTGCCCTGTTCGGAGGAGGTCAGTCGGGCCACCGGGTTCGCGACCCGCACCTACGAGTTGGAGTCGGCTTTCTACAACGAGTTGGCGTCCACGGTCTGGGTCAACCGACCCCTGTGCTACTTCGCGCACTACGACCTGGACCAGGAGCGCTATGTCGTCCTGCTCGAGGACCTGTCGCCTGCGGAGGCCGGCGACCAGGTGGCGGGCTGCACTCCCGAAGACGCCGCCGCGGTCATGCCCGAACTGGCTGCGCTGCACGCGCCCCGGTGGGGCGATCCGACCCTGCTCGATGTCGACTGGCTGGACCGACCGACGCCGGACTCGATGCGGGGTGCGGCCGAGTTCGTGCCGACCCTGTTCCCCGGCTTCGTAGACCGCTACCGGTCGCGCCTCGACCCCGAGGTGCTGGCCCTGAGCGAACGTCTGATGGCATCCCTGGACCGCTACTTCACCGACCGGCCCGGTCCGTGGACGCTGGTCCACGGTGACTTCCGGTTGGACAATCTGCTGTTCGGCCGGCCCCGGGTGTCGGTCGTCGACTGGCAGACGGTCAAGATCGGGCCGGGGCTCTCGGATGTCTCGTACTTCATCGGCTCGGCGTTGATGCCCGAGACCCGGCGCGACAACGAGGTCGAACTGGTGCGGGCTTACCATCGACATCTGGCGACCGATGGGGTCGACATGGCGTGGGACGAGTGCTGGGATTCCTATCGCCGCTACAGCTTCGACGGGCTGGTCATGGGGATCGCGGCATCGATGCTGGTGACCCGGATGGCGCGCAGCGACGACATGTTCATGGCGATGGTCGATCGCCACAGTCGCCAAGCGTTGGACCTCGGGGCCGAGGAGTTCCTCCGGGCCTGAGCGCCGGGCTGGTCGTCTCGCCAGTCTCGCCCGTTTCGCCCGTCTAGCTCGTCGGGCAGGAGGCCGGCGTCGGGGCATGCAGGACCGACGCCGACAGCGCGATCATCCCAGCCATCTGCGCGTCGACCGAGGTCCAGCCGTCCGGCGCCGGCCCCAAGCAGGCCGACCCTGAGGTCACGGACCAGAACTCGGTGTAGTGCACCCGCACGGTGATCTGGCCCGGCTGGCTGGCCGTGAGGGTCAGGTGGTCGGGAACCAGAGAGGTGAGGACGGCCGGGCCGCTCACCAGGCCGGGGCTGCCATCGACGTGCCACAGTGTCCACTCCGGCGTTTGCCAGGCGAGGGTGAGCCCGGGCACCCGACCCGAGTCCAGCAGGTGGGCTTCGTCAACCGCGGCGTAATCGAGAGGAGCCGAGGGGAGGGCGACCCAGGTGATCCCGTTGCTGTCAAGCCAAGCCGAGTAGGAGGTCGGGGTGAGCGCCCCCGGTGTGTAGAAGATGGGGTTGTTGGCCACGTCCAGCTGGCGTTCCCAGCCTCGGGCCAGGGAAACGTAAGGCGCCACGAAGGCGGCTTCCCAGTGCTCACGGGTCGGAGGGATCTCGACCCGGATCGGGCCGGGGGCCAGTTCGTTCAGCTCATGGAGCAGAGGCTGGTAGAAGCTGGCGTGTACCTCGGGGTCGGTCGACGGAGACGTGACGACCGAGCGGGCGGGCGCCCATTGCCACACCATAAAAGGAAACGCCAGGACGACAGCGGCGGCTCGCCATCGGGGACCGAGATCCAGGGCCCGACCCTTTGTCAGGCGGGCTAGCACTCGGGCCGGGCTTAGGCGGGCCAGCGCCGGCCCGGGCGCGGTGACGAAACAGGCCAGAAGCGGAACCCCGATGTACTCGGCAAGCCGGGGGGCGTTGCCGCCGAGCGGGTTAGGGACGACGAAGGAAAAAAAGGTGGCCACCGCGTAGAACAGCGCCGCCAGCCGCACCGCCGGGGTGGTTCGCACCAAGGGGGTGAGCACAATTAGGCACAGCAGTTCGGTGATGACCAGCCCTGTCCAGGGGAACGGGAAAGCCCCCGTGCCGGGGAACAGCACTCCGATGAGCAGGATCAGCCCGAGGCTGACCGCGGCGGTGCTGATCAGCCACCGGCGCCGCCCGGAGCCGTAGGCGGCCCACGCCAGGCAAACCATGGCCAGGAAGGCGGCGGCGAGCGGTGAGCAGAGGGTGGCCATCACCCCGAGGCCCAACGCGAGAGGTTTCCGTCCCCGCTGGAGCGCGACCAGCGCGGCCAGCCCGAACGCTTCGCCGCTCAAGAACGGGAGCTGGCCGATTGTCACCGGCAAGATGGTCGACACCGCGAAATACCAGGTGCCGAGGGGACGGCTGCCGAGGTAGGACGACACCACCCGATCGAAGGACCAGGTGGCGAGCACGGCGGCAGCCACCGAGGCCACCTGGATCCCGATCAGCGCCCCGATCACCGGGAAGAGGACGCTGTAGCCCAGCGGGAAGCTGCCGCCATACCAGCCGCTGTCGAACAGGGTGAGGCCGTGAGTCTTGACCTCGAGGACCCAGTACGCCTGGGCGGCCTGGTCGACCCCACGCCAACCGAGCAGGCAGACCGTCGTGGTCAGCACCAGGGCGAGCAACGCCGGCGCCACTGCCGCGGCGCGCTCCCGCCACCAGGAGCGGCTGGTCAAGGCGAAGGGACGCGAGGAGTAGAAAAGAGCCATGAGAATTGGCCAGCAAGCGCCAGTCTAGTGGCCGGCGTCCTTCGTTCCGGCGCGGTATTTCGTCCTGCTCCGGCGTCGAGGTCAGACCCGCCCGGTGTCCCGTCGGTACACGAAGACCGACAGGGCGATGAGCGCCACGGACCAGGCCGCCACGACGATCCAGGCCTGGGCCGGCCAGCCGTGCTTGTTGATGGCGGACTTACCCGCTTGGACCAGCCAATAGGACGGTAAGCACTTGACGACGTCGAGGAAGACACCGCTGGACGCCAGCGGACCGAAGGCCCCGCCGAGGACAGCCAGCAACGAGGTGCCCCCGCCCAACGCCGGACCCATCGAGTCGGGGGTCAGGAGGTGGCCGAGCAGGATCCCGAGCACGGCAAAGGGGATCAGGCCCACCAGAAGGAGCCCGGTCATGGTGAGCCACCCAGAGGCCGAGAGACTTACACCGAGGGACGTCCCGGCCAGATAGAGCAGAGCGATGCTGATCGCGCCGATGAGGTATCCGCTGAGAATCTTGGTCCCGAAGTAGGTGCGGGTGGACAGCGGGGTGATGCGCATCTGCCGGGTCCACCCCGCGGTGCGTTCCAAGGCGATCCGGGCTCCTCCCGCGGTGATGCCGTTCATGCTGCCCCAGGCAGCCATCCCGGTCATGTAGTACAGGGGGAACTTGATGCCGTCGACGATGGCATGCCGGTTGCCGCTGGCGACGGCGAAGAAGAGGACCAGCGGGAAGGCGAGGGAGAAGATGAAGAACCGCCGGTTGCGGACGGTGCGGAGAAGCTCGAAGCGGGCGTACACCGCGCCGCTCACTTGACCTCCTCATGGTCCTCGGTCAGCTCGAGGAAGGCCTCCTCGAGCCCGGCGCCGCGGACCTCGATGTCCCGGGCCTCGGCGTACTGCTGCAGCAGCCGGCGCAGGGCGACGTCGGAGTCGGTGCAGTGCAGCACGATGGCCTCGCCGCGCTCCTCGACGGTGGCAACCCCCGGCCATGCGGCCATCGCGGCGTGGTCTGCTCCCGGCAGAGTGGCCCGGATGGTACGGAGGCCGACGCGGGCCTTGATCTCGGTGGCGGGCCCGTCCGCAACCACGCGGCCGCGCGCCATCAATACGATCCGGTCCGAGTAGGCGTCCGCCTCCTCCAGGTAGTGCGTCGCGAACACCACGGTACGGCCCGTGGTGACGAACTTGCGCATGGCCTCCCAGAAGTCCCGCCGGCCTTCCACGTCGAGGGCGACGGTGGGCTCGTCCAGGACGAGGAGGTCGGAGTTGGCCACCAGGGCCACGGCGAAGCGGACCCGCTGGGTCTGTCCCCCGGAAAGCTTGTCGGTGCGCCGGTCCGCGAACTCGGCGGTGCCGGAGAGCCCCAGCGCCTCGGCGACGGGGAGCGGCTTGGGGTAGAGCGAGGCCACCATGGTGACCAGTTCGCGCACGGACAGCTGGCCGATGAGGCTCCCGGTTTGCAGCATCCCGCCCACCAGGCCGGCGTGCACGGCCTCCGCCGGGCTCATGCCGAACAGGCTGATGGTGCCGGCGTCCGGCCGGCTGAGCCCGAGAATCATGTCGATGGTCGTGGTCTTGCCGGCACCGTTCGGTCCCAGCAGGGCCACCACCTCCCCGGGTGCGATGTGGATGTCGACGCCGCGCACGGCCTTGACGGCGCCGAAGGACTTGACCAGCCCGACTGCGGAGACGCCGGTGCGCTGCGCCTGCGCCGTGGCCGACGGGCTCCTCTCCTGGTCCATGGCACAATGACCCTACCCATGTGCGGGCGGTATACCTCCACCTCGAGCGTCGAGGACCTGGCCAAGCTGTTCCAGGTCGACGAGGTCCGAACTGACCCCCTGCCCGCCCGCTACAACGTGGCCCCGACCCTCGACGTGTACGCGGTGGCGGTACGGGGCCGCCCGGACGACGGCAAGGGTCCCCGCCGGGCGCTCGGCACCTTCCGCTGGGGGCTGGTGCCGTCCTGGGCGAAGGATCCCTCGGTCGGGAGCCGCATGATCAATGCCCGGGCCGAGGGGATCACCGGCAAGCCGGCCTACCGCCAGGCCGTGGCTCGCCGGCGTTGCCTCATTCCCGCCGACGCCTTCTACGAGTGGCAGCGACGCACGGGCCACGACGGCCGGCCCGCCGGCAAGCTGCCTTACGCCATCCGCCGGCGCGATGGGCAGCCGATGGCCTTCGCCGGGTTGTGGGAGGTGTGGCGGCCCGGGCCGGTCCCGGAGGCGGCCGAGAGGCCCGGGCCGGCCCGGGAGGCCGCCGAGAGACCCGGGCCGGCCCCGGAGGCCGCCGACAGTCATCCGCCGGCCCCGGACGGCGAACCGCTGCGGACCTGCGCCATCGTGACGACCGCGGCCAACGACCTGATGGCGCCGATCCACGACCGCATGCCGGTGGTGCTGGCCCCCGAAGACTGGGCCACCTGGCTGGATCCGGCGTCCGACGTGGAACGGGCGGTGGGCCTGCTCGTGCCGGCGCCTTCCGAGTGGTTCGAGGTCTACCCGGTCAGCACCCTGGTCAACAAGGTCGCCAACGACGGCCCCGACCTCCTCGTTCCCCTGCCGGCGCCGCCGGGTCCGGGGGCCCTCTGATCGCCGGCCCTGCCGAGCGGCCGTTCAGATCCTGACCGATCCCCAGGCCTCGACCGTCTCACTGCGCCCGAAGACCTGGAGCCCGGCCGCGTCGAGAGTGAGTCGGTTCCAGAGCCAGAGGTAAAGGCTGGACGCCGGGCCCCGCACCGCCGTGTCGGCCTTGGCGTGCTCGCGCCGGGTCGCCAACCCCGGCGCGTCGAAGTCCAGCCACCACTCGCCGGGGGTGTCCGTGGCGTGCAGGTGGAGCGTTCCGGTGAGGCCCGCGACCGGCCGGGACGACAAGAAGCCGGGGACGAAGTCAGTGAGCAGCTCGTCAATCCCTTCCACGGCTAGCTCGGCTTCGATCGGGTCCGCGGCCGCCGACTCGGCCGCCGCGGCCTGGGCGTCCCAACGGTGAACGGCCGTCTCGAGGGCCTGGCGCCGGCGCCACCATCCGACGTTGTCGGGGGCGGCGGAGGAGAACGTCCAGGCGGGTGTCTCGGGGTCGACGGAGAGCGCCGCTACGAGTTGCGTCAGCCCATCGCGGTACCACCCGACCAATGCGGCAAGGTCGTCGGGGGCGGCCGACCCCCGGGTATCGGGGCGCTCTCCGCCGGCGGCGATCACGGCGCGAACCCAACCATGGACCCGGCCGACGTGCGCCACCAGCCCGGCGATATTCCACTCCGGGCAGCTAGGCACGGGCCGGTCCAGGTGACCGTCGGCGGTATCAGCGAGCGTCTCGCCGTCGCTCGCCAGGGCGGTGAGGAGGGAGTCAGCATCCATCATCGCATCAGTTTCGCACGCGGTCCTTGCACGAGGGCCTAGGACAGGGGAGGGACTGGCACAAGCGTGGTGCTGCGTCGCCTGACGGAATCGGCGCCTGACGGCCCCAGGGGAGGGACTGGCACGATCGTGGTGGGGGGGGGCCAGCGGGTCCGAGCCGGCCCCCCCCCAACCCCCCCCGCGGTTAGCATGGCCGCCGCCCCGGGTACGTTGTTACCGGGGGGGGTCACCCCCCCCCCGCGCGTAAAC
>Ga0302326_10002918_pt1 | contig 40954 bp, 31 predicted proteins | sample Palsa_T0_3_FD_202264 | JGI IMG/M metagenome (GOLD analysis project Ga0302326, IMG submission 202264) | Peat permafrost microbial communities from Stordalen Mire near Abisko, Sweden - Palsa_T0_3 | ecosystem: Environmental > Terrestrial > Soil > Palsa > Peat permafrost | place: Sweden: Abisko... | reverse complement strand
TTGTTGTGCCCATATGGCTTACGCTTGGCCCCGCTGTTTTCCTTCTGCTTGCAATCGCTCTGTTTATATTGGTGGCCGTCGATGCGGGCGGCGCGCCTTTCGCTTCACCGCTGGTGATTGCGATTCTCGTCTGCATAGTGGCCATTATGGCTTTTCTGGTGTTTTCCGGGCGTCACGCTTGGAAACGTCGAGTGGCACAAGAAGCCATTGTTCATTCCAGAGAACGCGAGTCAGCCTCCATTTTTGAGCATGCGCCGGACGGAATCCTGATCCTTGATGACCGATCTATATGCGTAGAGGCGAATCCGACTGCGTGTGCTCTGCTGGGACTGGCGGGGTCCGAACTGGTTGGTCGTCCGTTCGAAAGTTTCCATTTAGATCGGGAAGAGTTTGGTCAGTATTGGAAATCATTCTTGTCGACCGGATATCAGCGCGGTCAAGCGCGGCTGCTGGGGCGAGACCAAAAGCTGGTTTTTGTAGACTATACCGCTACAGCCAACGTTGTGCCCGGCCGTCATATCGTTATGCTCTGCAATACCACGCAGCAGGTACATGTGGAAACCTCACTTCAAAATATGGAGCAGCGCCTTCGCCAGATGGCCGATCAGGGTGCAACCGCCGGCAAGCAAGCAGAGAATCAGATCGCAAACCATCTCGCTGCCGCTGAAATCGCGCGCTCTGAGGCTGAGGCACTTCGCCGTTCAACACTTGCACTCACGCAAAATCTCGCCATGGATTCGATCCTGGATGCACTGCTAGCCTGTCTTGCCGACGTCGTGCCATACACGTCTGCCTGCGTGCTCTTTGCGGAGACCGACTTGCAACTTCTCGTCGCACGGGAAGCGCCCCGGCGGACCACCCGGAATGGCCCCGGCATTCTCAATCCTTCTGATCACCCCGTCCTGAACAAGGTCCTTCGAGAACGTAAGAGTGTGTTCCTAGCGGACACAGAAAAACATTCTGACTGGCACAATTGCAGGGCCGTTGGGGACGCTTCTTGCTGGATCGGCGTACCGCTGATTGCCTCCGACCAGGTCTTGGGAATTCTCTCCGTTGCGGCCGACACTCCACACGCTTTCACCACCGAACATCTGCGCATGGCCAAGTCCTTGGCTATCCCCGCGGCGGTAGGCGTGCAGAAGGCCCGCATTCACGAACGCGCCGAAATCTATGCGTCCGAACTCGAGCTCCAACTTAAGACGCTTCAAAAAACCCGCAAAGCTCTTGAGGACGAACGCTCAGGTGGAACTCCGCGCGCTTGAGAGGTTCCCGTAAGAACTCGGTTTTAAAAGGACCGTGGCCGGCGTCGGTTCGAGTCCTCACCTCGTTGCGAGGCGAGAGTGATATTTTGGCGACCTGGTGATCACGGAATCGGCACGAACTCTGCGAGTCCCGTACCCGCGATTCGCATGGCTACACCCGTAACGCGTCCTAGAATTTCAGCCTCTGCAGGGAAGGCAAATCGCCGAATGCTCTGCGGCGAATTCAGGTGCGGTATGACACTCAGCTGGCCGTCTTTGAGCTCGCACCACCCACAGGCGTACCCCTTACGAAGTTCAATAAAGTAAATGGGCCGATCGAGCTCTCTTCGCGCCGCCCCCTTTCGAATCTTCGTCTGGGTCGGATCAATCTGTACGAACGAGCCCGGCAGTATTGCCGGATAGAGGGTGAAATCCCTTTTGCCGATATACGCATACAAACTTTGGCGGGTATCGAGTTTCCGGATGAGTTCGGTAGGGATATCTCCCCAGATACGCGCAAGCTTGGTGAGCAGAATCGTACTGTCGGAATCGAATTCTGCGACGCGGTCGGCAGGTCCCCGTGGTTGCGCTCCTGTATCCGGCATTGGATCAACCGGATGCGTCGCAGACCACTCGAACAAAGCTCGGTCCTTTGCGATGTCATTGAATGGAACATCGAAGTAGGACGCCAGTTCTGTATTGCTCCGTTCGTAGACGACGCTGAGCGTATAGAATTTGTAAATACTCGGAGTGTGGATATTGTCGCCCTGTTCTATGCTTCGAAGCCAAGAATGGGACACCAAGTATTCCGAGTTTTGCCGTACCTCTATGACGCGACGACTTCTTCTTTCAACTTCGCGCGTAGACAAGCCTAGACTGACACGCAGCTTGCGCAACCGCTGACCAGCAGAAGGTTTGGCTGTCTGACCGTCCATTCTTAGTCATCATAACTAGAGCCATGATAACTGTCCAGCCAAATGGCGGTGCCTTATAATGCTGTCGTGCTTCGGCCCTCACTCATAGTCAGAGTGCGGTTTGTATTACGGTCAATGAAATTGACTGGCACCTCCGATTTTTCTGTTATTCAGGATGGTCGTTGTTGCTCGCTGTACTTAATCACTCCACAACGTGTCGCTCCAATATTCAAATCTTCTTCACAATTGCCGGGTCTAAAACTTTGCCTGAAACTCATCCGAGAGGATCGCACGCGAGGAGCGTGAGGGGTGAAGGGGTTTTGCTGCGGCGGTTCACAACCAGGAAGGCCGCGTCCCGAAGGATAGAGAGAGTCGGAAGCGAGGTAAGGCTATGCGCGCCTTTCGTATTGCCTCTCTAGGTCTCTAAGCGAACGCGAGCGAATGCTGCCTGCCTTTCTCCCACTCTTTGCGCATTCCCTCGCCGATCACTGCAAAGGCGGGATGATCCTTGTTATAGGACTGGATGTCGGCTGAGGTTTGGGAGAGAGCGTCTGACACACCAGATCGTAGACAGGGGCGAGCGGGGCCGCTCCGAGCACGTCCTCGTACAATACGCCGAAGTTTTTGAGATGCGCATGGCCATTGCGAATAGCACAATTGAGAGCAATGAGAGTAAACAGTTTCTCCAGATCCTTCTTGAGAGGGGCCCACAATGGTCAAAAGATCGAGTTCGTCGAATGCACCGGTAGCCTTGGCAAAGGCGAGGCGGAGACGTTCCCGGAGCGCGCCTTCAGGCAGGTTCATGTCGAAGATGGGGGCAAGTCCGAAAGGGACGTCCCAGGACGCCAGACGCACAGGCATCGTCACGGACGCCGCGCGTTGAGGCACCGTCTTCGGCAGATAAGCGAAGGCACTGCCGCGTTCGCCGAATCGGTCTAGTAGGCCTGCGTGCTCGGCATCGGTCCAGACCTTAAGCATCATCGCGATCCTCGGCGCGGAGCTGGTCCAGAGTCGGTCGCTGGCGGTTTTCTTCCGTTAGGGCCAAATCGAGGCCAAGCTCGGCAAGAACTCGGGTGAGTTTTGAAAAACCAAGCTCACCGGTACGCCCATTCTCTAGAGCCTCAAGCGTAGATCGAGCGATTCCGGCTTTTGCTGCGAGGTCCTTCTGGCTCAGTTTGAGGGCTCTACGCGCCGAGGCGATACGGGAGCCAATGTCGACCAGGGAGATCATGCCAATGCCCAATATATCAGGCAGACCTGCCGATGTAACCACAGATGCCCAGTATATTGGCTAAAAACCCACGCTGAATTGAACCGCCTGCCCCAGATCTGCGTGCTCGAAAGCCGAAGCCATGCGGTCGATGGCGGCCTGGTTCAGGCCGAGCGTGCGGGCCTCCGTGCGCCAGCGCGACACGGCCGCGCCGACGGCGCCGGCGGAGCGTTTCGCTTCATCCGGCGACAGGCCGAAATATTCCGCCGCCTCCATCGCCAGGTCCAGCGACGCCGTCGGGTCGTCGACGCCGATCGACGTGCTGAGTACGCGCGCTTTCACATCGACGGGTACGGGGTTGAGATCGAAGGCGGGCGAGAGACGCCAACCACGCGGTCCCGCGTAGAGGAAACCATGGTTGCGCAGGTGATCGTCCGTGTTTGAAATCAGCACCGTGAAAACGATCCGCCGCCAGAGTTCCTTCAGATCTGCGTCCGGCTGCGCGCCGTACTGCCGGATGGCGTCGGCGATCTCCAGGTAGCTGTGGGTTTCATTGTCTTTCGCGCCGAGCATGCTCATCGCCGACAGGAAAGAAATGCGGTTTTTCCCCGCCCTGTCGAAGCGGCGCACGATGAGGACGTTTTTTTCGAAGACGGTTTCGATCCGGCTGTCGGGGACTTCGATGCCGGCGAGCCGGGCGAGTTTCAGGCTGACGGATTCCCATAGTTCGACATCCGTCTCGTCACTCTTGTGCGGAAACTTCGCGATCGCCAGCTGGCCGTCGCGCTCGCGCACGGCCGCTTTCGGCCGGGCGCCGCCGAGCGACGAGCCGGGCGCGAGGAGCAAACGAATGTCATCGTCCGTTTCGGTTTCGTCCGCGACCCGCTCGGTCGCCGCAAGCAACCGCCGCAGGGCCAGCACGGGCGGAATGCGTTCGGCCTCCGCCGGCGCGAGAAACGGCCCGCCGGGCTCTTGCGCAAAACGCAACGCACCCTGCCGCACTTCGTCGTCCACCATCAGCAGAAAATCAATTTCTCTGGGCGCGCGCGTGGCGCGGCCTTCCTGCTGGGCGCGCCTGCGCTCCGCCCTGCGCATGAGCATGCGCCCCCACCGGTCCGGCGCGGAATCGCCGAGCGCGCCGAAAAGCGCCTTGTCGGCGCCCGTATGCTGCGGCCCCGGCCCGAGTGTTAGCGCCGGTTCAAGCGCGAAACGTTCCGGCTGTTCAAGCCAGGTCTTGTCATATTCGAACGTTCCGCTTTCACGGCCTTTGCGCGCGCGCGACCACAGGCGGCCGACCAGGACAGGAGCCCCGGCGAGATCGACGTAAACCAGCGCCTCGGTATCGCTCATTTTGTTCTCTTCGGTTTAGGCGACATGCGGATGCGCTTGGGAAGATGTTCCTCTTCGAGGGCAAGGCCCGTGGCGTCGTGGCTGGCGTCAGCCAGTTCATCCAGACGGGTTGTCAACCCCAGCACGAAAAAAACGCGCGCGTATGCGCCCATGGACACCGCCGGGTCGCCCTGTTCGATCCTGACCAGGGTCATCCGTCCAATCCCGGCGCGCTCGGCCATAAGAGCCATGGGAATGCGGCGGCGGCGGCGCGCGTCGCTGAGGTCCGCGCCGAGCTTTTCGAGCGCCCGCTTGGCCGGTAGTGGTAGAGTTAACTTTGTATTCGACATTTTATGTCTCTTAAAAGGTATGCTAAATGCCTTAGCGTACCGTAACAGGTACTTTAATGCAAGAATAAGCTCCCCAACCGTTATCCATTATACGGGCGTCGCACGCAGGCCAAGGGCGGATGCCGGTTTTTGGGTATTTCAAAACGGTACACACCACAGTCGGCGGTCGAGTCGTCAGGCTCTTGCCCTAAACTCACGGTTGCGCTCTCGGCTACTGCAGGCAGGAATACCCGACCAGGCCCATAAACTCCTTCCGCTCTGCCAATCTTTCAGATCCGGTGTTGCAGGCCACAGCACAACCGACTCGGGTTGCAGCCATCCGCTAAAAGAACCAAGGGAGGTTTCTGAATGCCGGTGTCCACGGCGAGGACTTCGTGAGTCGCAAAGCGCATGTGGTTCATACTCATTTCGTCGCGGATGAAACCCTTAACAGTGGAAAAACGAAATCTAGACTCCACGAACGGGCTAGAGAGGTGCGAGCGGCGTGCCATAGAGGCGCCGCGAACTGGATGCCGATCGATGAATGGTGATTGTTTGTAATGATGGAACGCCGGACTGGAACCGACAGCTCCGAAGAATTCTCCGCGCGACTTACCGAAGTGGTCCTGCCAAAGCTCCGACCTTAATTAAGGTCAATACAAGAAAAAGTACTCCGGCCCTCGCGCCCTGAGCAGGATACCCCTGCTCGGAGGTAGCGCTGGCAAATCGGTTACCCGAGAGATACCAGCAGGTCTGGCCCCCGCCCGGCGTGCATAGTTCCCACGCTCGTACACCATTCGGTATGGGACTACGGAGCTTGTGTGCTTGAGGGAGGTTTCCCGTGCTCGAATCACGTCACTGCGGGTGTACCATCTGCTCGGTCGAGCGCAGTTTAGAGCTGCACCTGGGCACTTCGCCAGCTCTCGAAGCGTACGCAATGCTTTTCGCAAACTCGCCCGCGCTCGCTGCTTTTCCGACAGCCTCCTCCCTGCTTTTGCACCTTCGTAGCATGCGACATGTCCATGGGTCGGGCCAAGCTGCCGATGAGGTCTTTCGCGCGCTGCGCGAGGGCGTCGACGAAGCTGGAGGAATGGCTGAGGTTCTTCTTCTCCGAGCTGTTATTCCCGTCCTGCACGCGGTGGTCAGCTCTGCTTTACGTACCTATCCCAGACTTGACCGCGAAGACGTAGCCCAACAGACCATCACGGTTTTCTTCGTGGTGGTTCACAGCAAGGATTGGCGGAGACGCGAAACCCATCTCGCTTACACGCTGGCTCGTGAAATCCGCCGCGATGTGTCCACGTGGGTTCGCACCGAAGTAGGCTCTCCAACTGGAACTGCGACCGGCGTCCCACCTGAGCATTCCATCTCGGCTGCCGATCTTTTCGAACGAAACGTGCAGCTGAAACATTTTCTCGACCGCTCTGTTCGCTCTGGTGCCCTCGACAATGACGACCTCAATCTTCTGAATGAGTTCAAGTTGGATCGCAGAATGGCAGAAAAGCGAAAGGGTCCGGTAACTAACGCCGTACGTCAGCGAATGAAGAAACTGCTTTCGAAGATGCGCCGTCTGGCCCGCACCAATAAGACATTCGCGAGAACTGAAAAGCAGAGACACGTTTTTTAAGAATCTCGCGGATTAGGTTCATAGAGAGAAGTTTTCGGTAATGCTCTCGGGAGCCTACGGCGATTACTGGTGGCCGTTGTCAGGAGTCTGCGGATGCCTCAGAGTCCCGCGCTCATCGCTCGACCCCGCTGAGATACAGTTCACGCGTCGCCTTCAGCGTGAACTGTCCGAAGGGCCTTTCGAACACTTCTCTCGAATCCTCCAGAGGAGAAATCCAGTGTGCACAAAACTGCTGTCACGACCAGAGCTCGAACATCTTCGGTCGCTGCTTGCTATGGTCACACTCTTGTTTCTCGCCGCGCCCGCCTTCGCGCAAGCGAATGGCAATTCACCTTGGGAAAATGCAGTCAATGTGCTTCAGCTGGCCTTCACTAGCACCATCGCTCGCGGGTTGTCACTGGTGGCCATTGTGGTCTCCGGATTGACCTTCGCTTTCGGTGAAGGGGGATCGAAGCGAGTGCTCTCTGGAGTGCTCTTCGGCGTCGGCATGGCCATCGCCGCTGTGAATTTTCTAGCCTGGCTGTTTCCGTGAGAGATGTGCAGCGATTTTTCTCTCGAGGGAACCGATGATCAACCGGCGAATCAATCCAGTGCACCGCTCGCTCTCGCGACCACTCACCATTCTCGGAGCAGAACGAAAGTTGTTCTTCTTCGCAATGTGTATTGGCGCCGCCACCTTCAATCTACTCAACAGCTTGCTAGGCGGGGTGCTGATATTCTTGCTGCTCTACGCCCTAGCCCGGTGGGCCACCCGGACCGATCCCCAGATATTGAAGCTGTTTCTTTCCTCGGGTAAGGCACGCCACCAATACGACCCCGTGAAGTTTGGACCGGCGGTGATACGTCGGGTGAACCGTGCATAGCGTCAAACGTATTTTCAAGAACTATGAAGAAGCCGGAGCTCTCAACGGACAGGTCAATCTCTACGGCTTCATCAGCGATCAGGTATTCCTGACCAAAACTGGCGACCTCGGGGTGATCCTGGAAGTTTCCGGTGTCGATTACGAATGCCTGGAGGGCAACCACGTCGATGGTCATACCAAACGGCTGGAATCGGCGCTGCGACTATTCGATGAGAAATATCGCGTCTACCAATACCTATTTAAACGGAATAACCCGGGAATTCCGTACCAACTCTATGGCAACCCGGTGGTCGACGCCGCCATTCTCAATCGCATTGAGTTTCTACGAGATAAGGCCGACGCACTATTTTCCATCGCTATCTACTATGTCGTCGTTTTGCAGGGTCCCACGTATTCGCGGACGATCGCTCAGGCGCTAGCCGGAGTCTCCAGGGATCCCAGGGGCGCGCTAGGTGACCTACGATCTTGGTTTTCGACGGAACGTAAAGTGGTGTTCCTCGATCACCAGCTGAACAGGTCTGAGAGCGCCTTGCTGCACAAAGTAAGCAGCTTCATTCTTCAGGTAAGCGATTTCCTGCCCATGCGCATGCTCCACAAATCGGACGGCTTCCGGGTACTCGCCCAGATCCTGAATTTCACGCCCCACAAACTGGAGCACGCCAAACTCAAACACGACACTTTCCTCGATTATTACTTGAGCGCCTCACACCTGGAGTGTCACCGCAACCACCTGCGCGTGGATGACTACTTTGTGAAAGTGCTAACCCTCAAGGAGCCCTCGGCGCAGACTTTCCCGCTGTTGCTCAAGCGGCTGCTGGAAGTCCCGGCGAACTTCTACGTTGTTACCGAGTGGAATAAGGAAGAGCCCGGCAAGACTCGACGAACCATCCAAGCCAAGCGCCGCCACTTCCACAACAGCAAACGATCCTTTTTCAGCCAGGTGAGCCTCACCGACGGACCACCCCAAGACATGCTGCTGGACGATTCCAAGGAGGCGCAGGTTCGCGAGCTAGGTGAAGCCGTCCAACAGATGGCCCTGCACGGCAATTACTTTGGTCATTTCTCTCTCACCGTGGTCCTTTACGATCTGGATGCGGCCTCCCTGGATCGGGCTGCTGCCGAATTCTATAAAGTCTTCAGCGTGCACGACGCTCAGTTATATGAAGAGCGCTACAACTTGTTGAACGCATATCTTGCGACCATTCCGGCAAACCACGCTTTCAACCTCCGTTACATGTACTTGCTCAACACCAACTATGCCGACTATTCCTTCTTATTTACTCTCGATTGCGGTCATCCGCGTAACCCTCATCTTCGGCAGGAATATCTCGCGGTGCTCGAAACCTGTCACCGCACACCGTACTTTCTGAACCTGCACTATAAAGACGTCGCTCACTCGGTGGTTCTCGGGCGCACTGGTTCGGGCAAGTCGTTCTTGCTGAACTTTCTGATCACCAATCTGCAGAAGTACCGGCCCTACACCTTTATTTTCGATCTAGGTGGAAGCTTTGAAAGTCTTACTCACCTTTTTGGCGGGTCGTATGTGCGCGTGGGCATGGAGTCACAACACCTGGCGATCAACCCGTTTTCTCTTGCTCCCAGCAAAGAGAATCTGGATTTTTTGACGCTGTTCGTCAAGGTGCTGATGCAAGGATCCTCAGCGACGACCATTGATTCGCGGAACGATCGCGAGGTGTACGACCAGGTGGAGAACCTGTACGCCGTTGAGCCCAGCCTCCGGACCCTGGGAGTGCTGGCGAATACCCTTCCAAAGGGGTTGTCCGATCGTCTTGCCAAATGGGTCCGAGGGGGTCAGTTCGGATTTCTGTTCGACAACCCGGAAGATACCGTGTCGTTTTCATCGTTTCAGTGCTTCGACTTCGAAAAAATGGCCCAGTACCCCGAGATTTTAGAGCCGGTGTTGTTCTACATCCTGCACCGCGCCAACGCCGTCATCCGGGACCAACAAACCTCGCAGGTATTCAAAGCCTTTTTCATCGATGAAGCCTGGGTATTTCTCCGAAATCCTAGCATTCAGCGCTATGTCATCGAAGCCCTTAAGACCTGGCGTAAGCACAACGCGGCCATGGTGCTCTCGACCCAGTCGCTCGACGAGCTCCGCCGTTCGGACCTGCTCGATGTGATTCTCGAGACTTGTGTGACCAAATTCTTTCTTGCCAACCCGGATATGGATCCTGATTTGTACCGGCATCACTTCCATCTCAATGATCGGGAAGTCGAGCTCATTGCTGGGCTGATTCCCAAGCAGCAATTTCTCGTAAAAACTCCGGAACTCGGCAAGGTTGTGAATCTTTCGGTCGACCCGAAAAGTTATTGGCTATACACCAACGATCCGTACGACAACCGGAAACGTCAGCAAGCTTTCGCGACCCACGGGTTCGCCAAAGGCTTGGAAGTGCTAGCCAGGTCGGAGGAGAAATGATCTTTCCTTTCGCGGCATTGTTCCCAGAACTATCGAAAACCGGCCAGCACAAACTTTTCCTAGCCCTAACGGTTCTCGTGTTGTCGGCCGGCGCTAGCCTGCTCTTGTTTGCGAGGCAAAGAACGGATTGCGGCAACCGCCAAGCCCCCAGGTAACACCACGTCTCTTTGGAGAAACAACATGACCAAACGCGAATATGTTCGTAACCGTTTCTTGGCAACTGCCGGCCTGATGGCGATCTGCTTTGTCGCTGCGGTTTTTTCGCCGATGGCCATCGCTGATGGCGCGCGGGTGGTGAAGTATTCCCGCGAGGAGATCATTCCCGTTCGCGCCAAAGTGCGCTTCTCCACCCTGATCGTGCTTCCAGAGAGCGAGGAAATCCTAGATTTCACGACTGGCGACAAAGAATTCTGGATCATCAATGGCGCCCACAATCTTTGCTACGTCCACCCTGCGCAGGTGGGCATCCGCAGCAACCTAAACCTGGTGACTGCCAGCGGCAATGTTTACTCGTTTCTGTTGACGGAGATCTCCCACGAATCTGGCTCGCAACCTGATCTGAAATTGTTTGTGCAACCCAAGGAGACCTCAGAAACCACTGGCACCACGGCCTACGTGCGCGCCGGAGAAGCGGAGGCCTACCGTAAAGAGATTGAACGGCTCCATGCCCAGGCCGACGACCAGGTTCAAAAGGCCCACGCAGAAGCAGCCGAGGAGGTGAATCGCTTTCGCTCCGGCTACGCGGTCAAACTGCACTTTGACTATGCCGTAAGTGGCCGACAAGATCGCCAGCCTTTCCTGGTTTCGGCGATGTATCACGATGATCTGTTTACCTACATCCGCTGCGATGCCCGCGAAAAGCCTGCTCTGTACGAGATCAAGGATGGCAAGCCCAACTTGATCAATTTTCAACTCGAGGGCGATGTCTACGTTGCCCCCAAAGTGATCGATGAAGGCTATCTGGTCATCGGCAAGAAGAAACTTACGTTTTACCGGCGCGGTGCCAAGTAAGGAGAACCAACCGTGAACGACCCCATTGAGGATAAGGCATCAAAACCGCCCGGGCTGTTACCAAAGCACATCCAATCGTGGCTCATTGTAGGAATCGCTGTCCTTATGATTTTAATCATGTGGCTCACCGGCGCTAAGAAACCTCTGGCCACTCCCAGAGCCGGCACGCTTTCAGGTGATCCATCTCCGCTTGGGAACGTCAACGAAGGCAAAATCAACGAGCTGCAGACTCATATCCAGCAACTTCAGCGTGAACAGATGGTCGCCCAGAACGCTCTTGCGCAACAGAGCCACATGCTCGCCGCTAACCCTGGCGTCAGTCCCAACATCCCAGGTGCTGAGGAACACGTCGAAGATCCCATCGAAGCGGAGCGCAAGAAGCGCGGGTATTTGTCGCTGTTTGCCTCCAACGTGGCCTTGAGCTACCGAAAAAGCTCAGCCGGTCCCGGCCCTGAGGCAGCCAGCACAAACCTCGATTCCGGGACGACCAATGTTCCCGCTCCTGCGCCCTCAAACGAAGCTGCGTCGCTTGCACAGTTTCTTAAGACCATGCAGCCACCGGTACCCGCAATCATTCCTTCGGCGGGTTCTCCCACTCCCGGCGGCTCCACGGCTTCCTCGGAGTCCGATGCCGAGAAAAAGGAAATGGTCCGTCCCGCGGCAGCGCTTGCCACTCGCAACACCGCTTCGGGCAACACTTACATTCTTTTTGAAGGAACCATCCTCGAAACCGTTCTCGTCAATCGGCTCGATGGATCGTTTTCAGGACCGGTCGAGTGTCTGGTGACCACTCAGGCCTATTCTCACGACCGCCAGCATTTGCTGGTCCCGGCCGGAAGCCGAGTTCTCGGCGAAACCAGAAAGGTGCAAGCCTTCGGCGAGACGCGCCTCGCGGTCTTGTTCCATCGCCTCATCATGCCCGACGGCTACTCCGTAAGCCTTGACCAATTCAAAGGGCTCAACCAGGAGGGCGACACCGGACTCCGGGACCGCGTAAACAATCACTATCTTCGGATCTTCGGAGCCTCACTGGCTATTGGTGCCTTGGGTGCTGTAGCCGAGGCCGGAACCAGCAGCGTACTTGATCAGTCTGGTGTCGACCGGCTGCGGGAAGGATTCGGTGTAAGTTCCGCGCAATCCGCCCAGCAAATTCTTGAAAAGTTTCTCAATGTCTTGCCCACCATTACCATACGCGAGGGCCATCGAGTAAAGGTTTATCTGTCCGGAGACTTGCCGCTTCCTGACTATGCCAATCACACCATGCCTTCGAACTTGTAAAAGAAAGGTAGGACCCCAATGAAGAAGTTCGCAGTGGGTTGTTTAGCCGTGGCGCTGTGCACCGCCACGGCCTCGGCGCAGTTCGGCGGAATTGTGTATGACCCTACCAATTACTCCAATGCGCTCTTGCGGTACTTCCAGCTACAACAGCACCTCATTCAGCTCCGCAACAGTTACCTGCAACTGGTGGCTCAGTACAATCTGGCAGTACTCATGGCTCGCAATCTACAAGACATGCCAGCCCGGTACCGGGCTATCTTTTCCCAGTGGCGCAATGGAAGTGCGGCAGACACCTATGGAAATACCGGTGAGTGGATCGATGGAATCAACTCCGGCCAGTTTCCTGTGGTGAGTGCTGGATATGCCCAAGCCACCACCCAACTGCTTGCTTACAACCCTCAGGCTCTTGGAGGTATGACCGCTGAAGAGCTTGAACGAGTCAAGGCCCAATATGCGTCGGTCGAACTCGCCGACGGCGCGAATCTCACCGCCATGGCCGCGGTGGGGGCCATTCGTACCAATGCTCCAGCACTTGAAACCCGTATCAGCAACCTGGAACAGGACTCGCTCTCCGGCGATCCCAACCTCAATACCGAAGTCTCGGTGCTTAACAAGATCAATGCAGCAAGTGTCCTGACCCTGCGTACCGCGCAAGACTCGAACAAGCTGTTGGCATCGCTGGTCGAACAGCAAACCATTGCCGCAAAGCAGCAGCGCGAGTCCGCTGCGAACTCCATTAACGCTGATATCGCGCGTCGCGCCACCCTGGCCGGAAACCTGGCCGAGGTCACCAGCACCATTACCGATTCGCTGCAGAGCTTTCGCATGCCCTAGGGTTTGAGGTGTTTCTTCTAGGAGCCACGATCTGATGCAAACTGATTTTCTTCAGTTCATTTTTGGGGCCATCAACGATCTGCTGACCCAAAACTTGGGCTTCTTCGACAACATGGGCCAGAATTTGTTTCGCATGTTTGCGACCATCTTGGTCGCTTGGTACGGCATCAAGTCGGCCCTTGGATCTGCCAGCGGCCGAATGGCCTTCCATTTCGATCACTTTGCTAGCCTTCTGCTCACCCTCAGTTTTGGGTTCGCGATGGTCAACTACTACAGCGATCCGGTGCCTGGCATTGGCTCCAGCTTCCACGCGATTATCACCAATGAATCGCAATTCCTGGCTGCACGTATCAACCAGGCCGAACTTCAGGCCGTGCTGCAAGCCGTGAACGATTTCCAAGCCAGGCTCGATGCTCCGGGGGTGACCGACCTGCTAGGGACCATCGTCTATGCCGTCATCATCATCCTACTGGCCGCGGCGCAGGCGATTTCCATTGTGGTGATTGCCTATGGATTTGTCGCAACCGCAGTATGCGTGTTGGTGGGCCCCATCTTTGTGCCCTTTTTTATTGTGCCCAAACTGGAATGGCTCTTCTGGGGCTGGTTTAAGTGCTTGTTGCAGTACGCCTTTTATCAGGTGATCGCTGCGGCGGTGGTTTTCGTCATTGGAAACCTGATCCTTGGAGTACTCCGGCTGCAACCACCTGGTACGGTCTCGACCGTGCAACTGATTGGCTGGTTTCCTGTACTCTTCATTACTTTTCTCGCTTCCATCTACGTGTTGCTGAAGGTTCCCACACTAACCAATCACATCTTCAGCGGTACCGCCGGCGGATCTTCCATGGCGATTCTGGAAAGGTTTATGCCGTGACCGAGGACTCGAGCTTCCATGATGCCAAGCGACTGTACCTCGAACAGTATGGCGATCCCATGGTGACCAATACCTACCTGAAAATCGCCGTGGCCCTGCTGGCCCTGGTGTGCCTGGTTTTGGCGTTGCTCGACCTGAAAACCATCCGTACCTTCGGGAACTTCCGGCCGCTGGTCATCCGTATCGACGAGCTTGGCCGCGCCGAAGCCATCAACTACCACAATCTGGAATATCAACCGCAAGATGCCGAAGCTAAATACTTTTTGTCGGAATTTTGCGCTCTTTACTACCGCCGCAACCGCTACACCATGCGGGACGACTTCGCTAAAGCACTACGTTTTCTGGATGGCAAACTTGCTGACGGTATTCTGGATGCCTACCGCAAGGACGACATCCTCCGTAAGTTTCTGACCGATAGCTCCGCTTCTGAAATCGATATCGAGGTCCAGAAGGTTGCCCTCGATGAGATGCAAAGCCCGCCGTTCCGTGCTCGCGTGGACTTCTACATGGTCTATTACGCGTCCGCCGACCACAGCGAACTCAAACGCGAGCTGTACACCGCGAACTTCGTGTTTGTCTTCAGGAGTCACGTGCCCAACGAACTGATTCCTATCAACCCGCTGGGGCTGACCATCACCTACTTTCGAGAGGACCAGGCCTTCAAATGAAAAACGATGGGTCTCTCGGATTTTGGCGCTGCCCACCGCGGATAGGGAACGGAGATAACCCATGATTGCAAACGCGCTCATCCTTACCATCCTTTTGCTACTCTCACTAGCCTTCTGGCTCATGAGTGAGCTGAAGTTCCTCATCCCCTACAAACGCATCTTGCTTCACCAATATGGAGCTCTGCTGCTGGGCTGGACCACCATCCTATTCGCCAATCTTTTCGCCATCATCTACACCATCCAACGGAAGTTCTTTCTCAAAGATACTGGGCGGAAGCTTTCGCACATTGACCGCCAAGTGGTATCCGGCAATGCCTCCGTTCCTCCGCCCGATGCACTGGATGAGGGCTGCTAAGGTGTCGCGCCTTGATCCATCCCGCGATTGGCAGGACTATCTCGATGCGCTCACCGCCTCGCGGGAACTCCAAGGCAACGTCCCTCGACCCCAACCGGAGGCTCCTAAACATCCATGTGTATATCCACCCTCCGAGCTAGCTGCGCCTGATCCGCCACTCCCGCAAGTCGATCTGCAAGATACTCGTCACCTACTGCGCAGCCGCGATCACCGCTATCGATTGACAAAACCCGAGATTCAAACACTGATCGAACTTGGAAAGTTTCGCGTGATCGCAGCAGCCGACTTGGCTGCTTATATCTATCCGGGCACCGATAACCTGCAAATCGACCTTCGACACCTTATGAAGCTTCGACTCATCCGCAGTGGAACTTTCGAGGGGCCGGAAGCAATTCCGCGCGAGCTTTTCACCCTGACCAAAGCTGGGCACCAACTGCTTCGTGCCAATCGATTAGCCCCCAAAGGTCAGGCTCTGTACTACGGGTTTGTCCGGCTCCGGGCCGCAAATCACGATGCCGATCTGTACAGGATTTATCGCCGAGAAGCGGATCGAATTAAAACCAGAGGCGGTACGAATCTGCGGGTGATCCTGGATTTCGAGCTCGACGGCAAAATCCATCACCACATCTCCCGGTTAGGGACGCAAGCCCTGCCGGAGATTGCGAAGAGCCAGGGATTGCCGATGGTGCGCGGAAAAGTTCAGATTCCGGATGTCCGAATCGAGTATCAGAAACCCGACGGAGATTTGGCGCGAGTCGACTTAGAACTGGTCACCGAGCATTACCATCGCAGCAGCATGGTCGATAAAGCTGCGGCTGGTTTCTCGCTCTACACCCGGCGCGGCGAAGCGGACCGGCTGCGCCGCGTACTCGATCAGTTAGAACTCACCGCGGAGATTTTATCCCTGTGAACTTTAACCACGATGACATCGGGGAAATCGAAATCCTCGGATATACCCGCCAGGAAGCGCGCTTCCTTTATCTGGTTGCTATGCACTCAGGCTACTTCGTCACTCGTCACTTTCTGCAGTTTATGGGTAACCACTGGACCATGCAGGCATGCCGATTCTTAACCAAACTTAAAAGCCGCGGGCACGCGACTTGGCGGAAATACCAAGGCGTAGGCGGAGTCTACCACCTGGTTTCTAGAACCGTGTACCGGCGCATCGGTCAGGAGAATCTACGAAACCAGTTCAGCCATTCCACAGATTTCATCCGGACTCGGCTGGTGCTCTTGGATTTTGTCTTAGCGAATCTGAGCTATCAGTATTTCGAGACCGGGCCCGCAAAGGTAGCTCTTTTTTGCGACACTCTGGGACTTCCCACTGCCGACCTTCCAGCTAAATCCCGTACCTACCGTTCGGGTCGGAAACTGACGGTGCACTTCGTCGACCGCTTTCCCTTGTTCGTCGATCCCACTGACCCCGCAGCCCCGGCCATCATCACCTTTACGTACATTGATCCGGGAGAGAGTACTCTCGCGGCTTTCAAGAACCATCTGCGTAAATACCTGCCGCTGTTCCGAAGTCTAGAGAACCTGGCATTCCTTTATATATCGCCCTCGCCCGCACATTTTGCTGCCGCCGAGCGGTGGTTCTCCTCGCTGGTCTCGGTAGCACTGAATCGCGATACCTCCGCCAAGGTGCTGCGCTATTTTCGGCTGCGTCACGCTTGGGAGTTGAAGCAATTCGGCTCGCTCTCCGCGGTTGACGTCGAGTGGCTCAAGAACGCCACCAGCCGCTTTGGTGACGAAGCCTTCGAGAAGTCTTATCGCCAGTGGACCTCCGGAAGCCTGTCCGACCAAGACCTAATCACCGCGTGTGAAGCTCAGGCGCCCCGCAAAATTAGCTTCCGGACCTACCTGACTGTTCCGTACAAGTATGCGAGGTCGCAATCTGGCAGCGGCGAGAGGACCCCGCAGGACGACTTGCTCGACAACACCATCGCCAGTTCGTTCAACGAATACTGTCACTTTATTGAATGTAACCCCAACTATGTAATCCATTTCGCTCTGCAGCGGCTGCTGTCACGGGATCTCCAGTATCGCCAATGGAAAGCCATGAAAAAGATTCCTGCTGCAGGTCTGCCAGCGCCCGCGAGTCGCAACGATCTATGATGCAGCAGTTTCTAGGTTCGAAGAATCTGATTGCCTGGGTGCTTGCAGCACTTACTGGTTTCCTCTTGTTCCACTTTGCACCTTTCCCGGAAGACGACTTTTTCTTGGAACTGATCTACTTAGGTTCCCGGCGAACTTTTGTCGGACTGGAGTTTTCCTACTATTTGTTTCTCTATACCACTCCTTACCTTGCCTACTCCGTGGCGCTTTCCGGATGCTACATTTTTGCTCTGAAATTTAAGCCTCTGGTTCGTCCCGGAATCCTCCCACCCTATCCTGTTCCCGGTGAGCGCTCGGAACTCAGTGTGGTCATTGGGGAAGTGCACCATGCCAGGAAACTCGTTCCTGCGGAAAATCCACGCTGGCTAACCATTCCAGAACGCGGGCTGTTTACGGGCATCGCCATATTTGGCGCCGTGGGTACCGGCAAGACCAGCGGCTGCATGTTCCCATTCACTGAGCAGCTTCTGGCTTACCAAGCCGATGATCCGGAAAAACGCATTGGCGGGTTGGTTCTGGAGGTAAAGGGCGATTTCTGCCACAAAGTACGCGGCATTCTCGCGGCCCACCGAAGAGATCAAGACTACTTGGAGATCAGTCTGCACTCGGAATACCGCTACAACCCCCTGCACAACGACCTGGATGCCTACGCGCTGGCCTACAGTATCGCCGCCCTGCTCAACAATCTCTTTGGTAGAGGCAAGGAGCCATTCTGGCAGCAGGCTTACACCAACTTGGTCAAATTCATCATCCTGCTGCACAAAGTGGCCTACGACTATGTGACTTTGTTTGATGTCTACGAATGCACCATTTCGTCGGAAATCCTGGAACGCAAAATACAGGACGCCGAGCGTCGCCTCGAGGAACGCTACTTTCTGCTTATCGCCCCCGAGGACTGGATGGCCCACATCAGCCAATTGAAATATTTTGAAGCGGTGTTCGACGAGGACACCGGAATGTACCGCTCGCCAGACGGCCCGGGGCTAAGATCGTTTCTTGAAAAGAACGCCATCGCATTCGAATGCTTGAGCCAGGCCGGCTTCGATGCCATCCATCCCGATCGCCAAGAGCAGCTGCAAGCGGTCAAGCGCTGGTTTTATAACGATTGGAGAAAGATTGAGCCAAAACTTCGAACCTCCATCGTGGAAGGGATATCGGTGTTCCTGTCTTTGTTTGACGACAATCCCGCGGTCAAGCGAACCTTTTGCCCGCCGCGCGAGTGCTACGACGAAAAAGCCAATGCCGATCACCGCTATGGTATTCCGGCTCCCTCTTTCCGATGGTTGATCGAATCCGGAAAGGTTTGTGCTCTCAACTTCCCTATTGCCATGAACCCCGGTCTGGCCAAGGCCATTGGGGTCATGATGAAACTCGATTTCCAACGGGCGGTCTTGAATCGTATCCCGGAGATCGAAGCGCATCCCGAAAAGTACTTTCGACAAGTGCTTTTTGTCTGCGACGAGTACCAACATTTTGCCACCGTAGGAGAGAGTGAACCTACCGGCGATGAAAAATTCTTTAGCCTTTCTCGTCAGCCCCGATGCATTCCCATCATCGCTACCCAAAGTATCAGCTCTCTGAAATCGACCCTGCCCGGCGATACCTGGCGCACGCTACTCCAGACCTTTCGCACTAAGATCTTTCTGGCGCTCTCCGATGAGTTCTCCGCCAAGATGGCCAGCGAGCTGTGTGGCCGCGAGGATCAGTTGAAGGTCAGCTACAACTTTTCCGAAAGTGGGCATGACGCCCACGTTAGCTTGCTCACCGGCAAGTCGGTATCCCACAAGGCCAATGTGAGTGCCTCCAAAAGCTATCACCTGCGCTCCGACTACCGATTTGATACCAAGGCTTTTACTCAACTCAAAAACGCTCAGGCCATTGTGGTCGCATACGACGGCGTGAATCCGATGCCTCCGACCTTTTGTTATTTGAAGCCTAATTACAACGATCCGAATCGATCCTATTTCCAGCAGCTCGCCGAAGGAGCGCTGTGATGCTCGGCTTCGAAAGCATTCTGCCGTTTCTCAAACCCATCGAACATCTCCTTCGCGATGAGTCCATCAGCGAGATTATGGTGAACGGCGGTGACCGGGTATTCTTCGAAAAAAACGGATTTCTTGAAGAGGCGCCAGGAATCGTCATTGGCGAGAAGGCTTTGCTGGTGGCCGTCAAGAATATTGCCAGACGCCTTGGCAATGATGTCTCCGAAGCACAACCAATTCTCGATTCCCGCTTGCCCGATGGAAGCCGGGTAGCGGTCGTCATTCCGCCGTGCAGTTTACGCGGCGTGACCCTGACCATCCGGAAGTTTAATGCCCGCAATTTCAAGATGCAGCAGCTCATCGACCTGGGAACATTGAATAGTGGCCTGGCTACCCGCCTTGAGAATTATGTTGTGGCGCGCAAGAACGTTCTGATCGCTGGAGGAACTTCGACAGGCAAAACCACCATGCTCAACGTACTCACCCAACTCATTCCTGTCGAGGAGCGCATTCTTTTGATTGAAGATACTGCTGAGATTCACGTGGCGCACAGAAACCTGGTGCGTTTTGAGGCTCGACCCGAGCAACCTGGCATACCGCCGGTGGTCATTCGTGACCTTCTCAAGGCCGCTCTTCGACATCGTCCCGATCGAATTCTGCTCGGCGAAATTCGAGGCAGCGAGGCTTTTGAACTGTTGCAGCTTCTCAACACCGGCCATTCGGGAACCTTGTCGACCGTCCATGCGAGCTCCGCCGCGCTGGGTTTGCAACGGTTTGTGAGCTGTGTTCTACAAAGTGGAGTTGAGCTACCCTATCGCGCCGTCAAGACCAATATTGGCGATTGCGTCGATGTGGTGGTGCATATCGAACGGCGTCCCGGGAAGCGTTCGGTATCGGAGGTGATCGAGATTGAAGGCTATGACCCGGAAGCCGATCGGTTCGATTGCCGCACCGTATTTCCCGCCTCGGGGTCCAATCCATGAAAAGTCCGAGAGAATCCGATCAACCGGAACTTGTAGCCGCTGCCTATATCCGAGCCAATTTCGATCCGAACGATCGCATCGCGGTATTGATTCGCAACGCGAAACGCGGTGAGACCATCCAGCGGATCAGCACCACCGAAAGGATTTGCAGCGATTCCTTCCAGCAATGGTTGAAGCAGAAAAACGAGAAAGAAGCCTGCGACATCTATGTCAGCATGAACGTTCTTAAGCTTGGGGCGTTTACCCGTACCAAAGACGATATCCTTGCCATTCGGCACCTCTATTTGGACTTGGACCAGGGAGGATCCGGTGCTCTTGCCGCGATTCACAAATCCAGCCGAGTGCCAATTCCCAACTACGTTCTCAACACCTCGCCTGACAAATTCCAGGTCATCTGGAAAGTGACCGGGTTCGGACAAGAGCAAGCGGAAGGCGTATTACGGGATCTTGCCCGCGAGTTTGGCGGCGATCACGCGGCTACCGACTCAACTCGAGTGCTCCGCGTGCCCGGGTTTCTGAGCAAGAAATATGAACGCGATTTCCTGGTGACGATTCAATCCCAGAAGGACCAATCCTACAGCGTGCAGGATTTTAAACTGGATAGCGATCTACTGGATTCCATTTCGCATCGCCCGCGCTCTGCTCCTCAAGCCCGAGAGAATACCGAACGGCGTCCGGTTACTCAGTCCGAACGCGACTGGGCGTATGTCAAGCGCTCACTTGAACGCGGCAGCGATCCACGCGAACTCATCGCGGAACTAGCGCGGTCTCGCTCCGGCGATAAATCCGATCCTGTGTACTACGCAACTCTGACCGTCACCAAAGCAATGGCCGAGTTGAAACCGTCAAACCAGCAAAACGATGAGTCTACAGCTACGGGGCGATTCCATACCCCGGAGCCTCCGCATTGAAGCACGTGCGCAATGGTTTAGATCCGTACCGGAAGACCGTCGAGCCTGGGTCATCGTTGCGGTTGATTACGACTCTGAAGTTCCATTGAAAATCTTGACCAGGCGGAAAGCCCTAGGCTTGGAAGCCTAGTTCACGGTCGCCTAAGGTAAACATAGAACTGCGTTTCGGGATTTTGGCGGCAGCGTATAACGGTCTGCTTCCGACGCAAGTAATATCTGCGATGCGGCTGCGGAATCGATCGGCCTGGAAAATAAATAACCCTGAGCGTAAGTGCAACCAAGCGTTTGCAGCACACTTACGTGTGCGGAAGTCTCTACGCCTTCGGCTACAACTTCCATCGCGAGATTACGACCGAGATTCACAATGGTCTTTACGATTTCCTGATCCTCCCGGTTGGTTAGCATTTCGGAGATAAAAGAGCGATCAATCTTCAGAATATCCAGCCCAAAACGGCGCAAGTAGCTCAAAGACGAATAGCCAGTGCCGAAGTCGTCGATGCACAAACGAACGCCCAGATCTTTAAGCTCTCTAAAAATCTGGATCGTTCGTGCCCCATCGCCCATAGCAACACTTTCCGTAATTTCTAATATTAAGGTCTGCGGTGAAAGCTCCGAGTCGCGTAGGATTTCGCGGAGTTGCTGTACCAGGCTTGGTTGGGCAAATTGCTTGGCAGATATATTAACGCCCATGGTAAACGCCAACGTCGAAGAAAATTGTCGTTTCCAGTCGGACATCTGGCGGCAGGCCTCGATCAGGACCCACGTACCCATCTCCAAGATAATACCGGTATCCTCGGCTGCAGGGATGAATTCCCCTGGCAGAACAAGGCCGAATCCGGGCCGCTGCCATCGCAACAAAGCTTCAAAACCAATGATTCGACAATCGTCTAACGAAACGATGGGCTGGTAGTGCAGGCGCAACTCATTACGTGCGGCAGCATGGCGGAGATCTGATTCTAGTCGCAAGCGGTTTGCGGCATGGACGTGCATCGACGGATCGCACATTTCGTATCGTCCCGGACCGACGGCCTTGGCCCGACACACTGCAGTCTTGGAGTCACCCAACATGTCTTCCGCCGCGCTGTAACCGGTACCACTGAAAGCAATGCCGATGCTGGCGGTAATAAATAGGCGGTGAGAGTTTAAGAAGAATGGAGCTTGGATGTTCTGTTGAATTCGTTCCGCGACCCGAATTCCGTCGCTGGCACTAACCATGTCGTCGAGCAGAATGGTAAATTTATCGCCGTCGAACCTTGCTAGTACGCTTTTGTCTTGCAGATTTGCTGCTCGGCCTGCCGCTGCCGTGCGCGTTACCGCGTCTTCTCGCCGAATGGAAGCCACCAACCGCTCGGCTATCTGGATAAGCAGCCAGTCTCCTGCAGGGTTGCCTAAGCTGTCGTTTACGATCTTGAAGCGATCTATGTCCACCGTTAGCACGGCGAATCTATAATTCTGTCGTCGCATCCCCCAGCTGACGCAGAGGGCTAATCTTTCCAGCAAAAAGGCGCGATTTGGCAAGCGGGTGAGCGGATCGTGGAGAGCGTCGTAGGTTAATTTATCTTCAAGTTTCAGAATCCGTTCGCCGGTACGCAACCTCGCTTTCAGTTCCAAAAGATCACAAGGCTTGGTAAGGTAGTCGTCCGCACCCGCCTCGAGACCACTCACTATGTCCAGTTTTGATTGTCTCGAAGTGAGCAAAATAATGTAAATGTAAGGAAGTTCGGAATGCCTTCGTATCTCACGGCAGACCCTCAACCCATCTATTCCGGGCATCAGCCAGTCCAACAATGCCAGCCGCGGACCATTTTTGCCATAAAGACATTCGAGGGCCATGCGACCGTCCTTGACGGCAATAACCTCGTAGCCGCCGCCCTCCAGTGTTCTTTGTAGAAGGTAGCGCGTGGTTGGATCATCCTCAGCAATAAGAATCCTTTTTTGCTCCTCCTTCCGCTCAAATTTCGATTTCAGTTGCATACCAATCTCTCTGCTAACATCCTCAGCAAGAAGCCCGCCGTCTGCAGGCTATTTAGATCGTACCGCGTCCCCAATATTCTTCCCGCGTCCATGACACTATTAACAACTGGGGCACAAACTACAGTGGTCGACCGGTTAGAAGAGGCCAGCAAGCTGAACCGCTTTCCGGTGAAGCGTGAGACTTGCATGTGGTTGTCCTAAGAGTCCTGTTGCACCCCGGGGACGGCTTACGCTCGCAAAAGGAGCGCGGCGGTAAATAATCAAAGACCAACAAATCCAAGGATGTACTTGCATTAATCTGAGTTGAAACGGATGCGAAGACTCGGAAGCTACTCGGAAGGGGTCACAGTATCTCATAAGTGAAACGCTTGAGTCAACCATCGTCTCTTATAACCCAGCTAAGTTGAAGTCCCTTGGTGTCTCGAACATCACCTAATGCGCAAATGAGAGGACACTAACGAAGGCTTACTAGGCCGGCCCGAATCCAGCACGGCATTATTCTAAGGATTACGGCTTCGTTAGCGGACAAGAATTCGGCTCCCAGTGGACCAAACCCATCGGGTAAGAATCAGATTATCGTGTCCTCAAAATAACTTGATCGTAGCCGCAGTTCCTGTCCTCCTGAGACCAGGTTAGCGCCGTGGCCCGTTTGGACAATCGTACTGTAAACACGGCTTGACCCGTGGTACCGCGGGTATACCATGGAACTCCCTTCGGAAACCCGGCACCTAGTTGCAGCTCTCCCTCTTTTAAACCTGGACCGTTACACAAATAGAATTCCCAGCAAAGATTCGGTACAAGATGAAGACCAAGCCTCCGTTGAGCCTCAAAGTGCAACTCGCGTTCTGGTTTGCGATTTCATTGCTCTTCGCGGATTTTATCTCCTATCGCCGGGTGCTCTGGACCCTTGAAACCGACCGATCGTTGCGCCACACCCACGACGTTCTTGAACACCTTCAGAGTCTGTTTTTGGCAATGCAGAATGTCGAAGTGGGTTATCGAGGCTTTGTTTTAACGGATCAGCAATCCGCCCTGGACGCTTACCATGACAGCATCGTAGGCCTAGCGCGCACGGTGGCCACGATCCGGGACCTCACGTCCGACAATCCTACTCAACAGCGGCAATTTCCTGCACTGGAGCGGCAGATCGATGATCAGATCGGTTTCGGCGAGATGGCGATTGGTTTGCGCCGTACCGAGGGCTTAGAAGCGGCAGCGAATGCTATTCGAGACGGCCCTAACCAGCGGACCGTGGATAAGGCTCGAGATATTGGGCGCGCTATGCAGGACGAAGAACTGCGATTGCTAGCAATTCGCGAGGAGGTGCGCGAGCGTCGCTTCCGGCAAACCAGAGTTGGCCTGACCTTGGGAATGATCCTGGGCGTACTTATCGCTGTTGCCGCACGGTGGAGCGTGCAGCGAGAGCGCTTCACGCGCCGCCTTGCCGAAGAGGCACTTGAGAATTGTGACGAGAAATATCGGATCCTGGTGGACACCTGTGAAGATCACGCAATCTTCATGTTGGACCCCCAAGGCCAGATTGTCAGCTGGAACGTTGGCGCGGAGCGAATGAGCGGCTACACACCCGAGCAAGCTGTTGGTCGCAATTTCTCCTGTTTTTTCTCGCCCGAGGACATTCAGCGAGGCCGGCCAGAAGAGATTCTTCGGGTCACCACCGTCAACGGCCGGCACGAAGAAGAAGGTGTCCGGGTGCGAAAGGACGGGACCAGGTTTTTGGCGAACGTTGCCAACATCGCTTTGCTGGACCCTGCTGGGAACCTCCGCGGATTTTGTGAGACCAGCCACGACCTCAGCCGCAACAAAGAGTCGGAGGCGAAGTACCGCGGGCTGTTGGAAGCAGCTCCCGATGCCATGGTGGTGGTAAACCGTACCGGAGAGATCGTTCTGCTGAACCTTCAGGCCGAGAAACAGTTTGGATACCGTCGTGATGAACTGGTCGGGCAGCAGGTCAAGAATATCATTCCCGAAGGTTTCGCCGAGCGGCTCATCGCTGACGCTCAGCGATCCGCAGCCGACGCCCTGGCCCAGCAGATCGGTACCGGCATTGAACTCACCGGGCGGCGAAAGGACAGCAGCGAATTTCCAATCGAGATCATGCTGAGCCCACTGGAAAGCACCGAAGGAATTTTGGTGACCGCAGCGATCCGAGACATCAGCGTTCGCAAGGAGGCCGAAGCACATCTTCTGACCAAACTCCAGGAGCTAAACCGCTCCAACGTGGAATTGGCGCAATTCGCTTATCTGGCCTCTCACGACTTGCAGGAACCGCTGCGGATGGTGGCTAGTTACACCCAGCTTCTTTCCAGACGGTATAAGGGAAAGTTGGACTCCGATGCCGATGAGTTTATTGCCTTCGCGGTGGACGGGGCCAGCCGCATGCATCAGTTGATCCAAGACTTGTTGGCTTACTCGCGGGTGGGAACCAAAGGAAGAGATCTACTCGACATTTCTAGCGAGGAAACGCTACGAAGGGCGCTGGTCAATCTGCGCGGCGCCATCGAAGAAACCGGCGCGCTGGTAACCCACGGGCGTCTTCCTACGGTTCACGCCGATGAGATGCAACTCATTCAGTTATTTCAAAATCTGGTCGGCAATGCCATCAAATACCACAATTCAGGGATTCCTAGAGTGCATATCTCGGCGATGAAGAACGTGGGCAAGAAATGGATATTTTCGGTTCAAGACAACGGGCTAGGTATCGATTCCCAATACTTCGAAAAGATTTTTGGCATGTTTCAAAGGCTGCATAAGCGGGAAGAGTTTGCCGGCACCGGAATCGGATTAGCGATTTGTAAGAAGATTGTGGAGCGCCACGGCGGCGGCATTTCGGTCGAGTCTCACCTGGGTGAGGGCTCCACTTTTCGCTTTGACTTGGCAGGAAGTGACGAGAATTCGGGGAAATCATCCCAGGAGACGGTATGCCCATAGAGGTTCTGCTAGTTGAAGATAGTCCTGGTGACGTCCGCCTAACCCAGGAAGCCTTCCGGGACGCCAATAAGTCCATTCGTTTACACGTTGTTTCAGACGGAGTCGAGGCCATGGCTTTTCTGAGACAACAAGGAGCCTACGCCGTTGTACCCCGGCCAGATCTCATCTTACTCGATTTAAACGTCCCTAAAATGGATGGACGCGAGGTCCTGGCACAGATTAAAGGCGATTCCAGCCTGAAAATGATCCCTACCGTGATCCTGACCACCTCCGACGCAGAAGCGGATATCGTGAAAAGCTACCAGCTTCAGGCCAACTGCTATCTCACTAAGCCTGTGCAATTGGAGGACTTCGATACTCTGGTAAAGAGCATCAATGATTTCTGGCTGACCAAGGCGAAGTTACCGGCGCAGGTGCCGGACCGATGACCAAGAAATCAATCAAGATACTGTTGCTCGTCGAAGATAACCGCGGAGACGCCCGATTGATCCAGGAGATGCTGAACGAGCAGACCCTACAGGACATCACCTTAACGCATGTGGACTGCATGGCCGCCGCCGAAAAACATCTTGCTGAAGGTGATGTTGACATCATCTTACTCGACCTGGGATTGCCCGACGCTCAGGGGGTAGGAGCGGTACGGCGGACGCATATAGCCGCGCCGCACGTCCCGGTAGTGGTTCTAACCGGTAGTGACGACGAATCCCTCGCTGCAGAAGCCTTGCAAGAGGGTGCCCAGGACTATCTGATCAAGGGCCAAATCGAACTCCGCGGGCTACTCCGAGCCCTGCGATACGCAGTCGAACGCAAAAGCATGGAAGAGGCCTTATTTGCTGAGAAGGAACGCGCCCAAGTCACTCTTAACAGCATCGGTGATGCCGTGGTCTGCACCAATGTTTTCGGGAATATCACCTTCCTCAATGTAGTTGCGGAAAAAATGACCGGCTGGCCCTACCAAGAAGCGCTGGGTCGACCCATGGCCGAAGTGTTCCACGTTCTTGACGCCACCAGCCGCAAACCCATCGCGAATCCAATAGACAGAGCCATGTTAGAAGACCGAATTATGAATCTGCCGGCGAACTGTATCCTCATACGTCGCGATCAATGTGAACTTCCCATCGAAGATTCGGTGGCCCCCATCCACGACCGTGAGAGGCGAGCGACCGGCGCAGTGATCGTTTTTCGTGACATGAGCAAGGCCCAGGCGATGACGCGGCAGATGACCCATTCGGCGCAGCATGATTTTCTAACCGGCTTACCGAATCGTATGCTTTTAAATGATCGGCTTAGTCAGGCGATCGCATTCGCGTCCCGCAATGCGAGAAAAGTGGCCATATTGTTTTTGGACTTAGATGGTTTCAAATATATTAATGACTCTCTGGGACATCCCGTCGGCGACCAGCTGCTGCAATCCATCGCCAAATGCTTGGTGGACTGCGTACGTAACGCCGACACGGTAAGCCGCCAAGGAGGTGACGAATTCGTGGTACTGCTGTCGGAAATGGCTCACTCGGAAGATGCTGCCATTACCGCGAGAAGAATGCTGCGGGCGGTGGCGGAAACTCATTGTATCGGCCCACATGATCTTCACGTTACCACCAGCATTGGCGTTAGTGTCTATCCCGACGACGGTCTCGATGCTGAGACGCTCATCAAGAATGCGGACACTGCTATGTATCAGGCCAAAGAAAATGGACGCCAAAGCTATCAGTTTTTCAAGCCGGCCATGAATGTTCGTGCCGTGGAGCGGCAGTCTGTTGAGGAGAATTTGCGGCGAGCTTTGGAGCGGGAGGAGTTTACATTGCAATACCAGCCTAAGATTGATCTGAAGAGCGGAAAGATTACCGGTGCGGAAGCTTTGATACGCTGGATTCACCCCAAGCGAGGGCCGGTCTCTCCGGCGCAATTCATTCCGGTGGCAGAAGACTGTGGACTAATTCTGCCGATCGGTAAGTGGGTTCTCCGAGCGGCCTGCCAGCAGGTGCGGACCTGGATGGATGCCGGGCTGGACCCCGGGACCATGGCGGTAAATATCTCCGCGATGGAGTTCCGTGACGTGAAGTTTATCGATCATGTATTTGCGGTCCTCCGCGACACCAGTCTGAATCCTAGCTATCTTGAGTTGGAATTGACCGAGAGTGTTTTAATGAAGCGCGCGGAGTCAGCTGCCTCGGTGCTGAAGACCCTGAGAGCTACCGGGATACGAGTGGCGGTCGACGACTTTGGTACCGGTTACTCCAGCTTAAGCTATCTTAGAAAGTTTCCCATCGATGCCCTCAAGATCGACCAGTCGTTCATTCGTCAAATTGCTACCGCCATCGACGAAACGACGATTGTCGCCGCTATTATCAGCATAGGTCGCAGTTTAAATCTGCGGGTCGTCGCCGAGGGTGTAGAAACACTGGAAGAGCTGGCATTCCTCCAGGCCCACCAATGTCACGAGGCCCAAGGATTCTATTTCAGCCGACCCGTCGATCCGCAACACTTCGCTCAGCTACTTACCGTCGGTATGACCGAGACTAATTACTTAGGCGGCTGCATATTAGGGATGTCCACATGAGGGTCCTCGTGCCGGATGGAACTGGCAAGTTCAGGTCAGCGAATAATTCGCAGCCGGCGGTGCCCGAAGCTCCAAAACACCCTGAAGGCGGCCAGCCATCCGGGAACCCAGCCCAACAGCGTGGCTATCCACGCTACCCGTTTTCATTGCCGGTCGAAGCCATCGATATTCAAGTAAACAGACGAATCACCGGCCGGCTTTCTGACATCGCCAGGTATGGTTGTTATGTGGAGACCATCAGTCCCTTTGCAGCTCAGGCCAGTGCGGCGCTCACCATTAAACGGCGCAAGCAATCATTTAAGACCCAGGCAACAGTTGTTTATTCTCAGATCGGAATGGGCATGGGCCTATTATTCACGACCACAGATGCCGCGGAGGTGGGTGTTCTCGAGAAGTGGCTCTGTGAACTGGCAGGAGGCGGACCCTGCGAGGCGGACCACTCCGACTACGAGCGGCCGAGCGCTCTTGCAAACAACGCAGACAATGCTCTGCGGAAAGTAGTGAGGGAGCTGATGGTGTTATTGGCTCGCAAGGAGATTATCAGCGATTTCGAGGCGAAAGCCATGCTGCAAAAACTCTCGAAATAAACCGATTCGGTGTATCCAACGCCGTTCACCGTTGACTCCGGCGATTCTCGGGATTTCTTACCATCTGGCTCGCGTTACCATTGGTGCTATGCCCCGCGGCGTTCTTGCGCATGGATAGCCTGGTCCTTCCCGGGAAAGCTGGTGACCCTTAAACTGCCGAGTTGTCGCTCGCTGTTCCCAACGACTCGTCCTACTCTGGCGAAGCTCGAGCTAATGAGTCACGCCAGCTTCCAAGTTCGTGGACGGTCCTCTCCAAGATTCACGCATGATGTATCTGGCTAGGCGCTGCAACAGCTAGGCCTCCGGCGGTTGCGCACTGGGCATTTGCAAGGTTACCGGCCGGTACCGATTTAGAACCTGGAAAGCTAAGTCGCAGCGCGACAGAAAATCCCTCGCCAGCCAGCGTGTTTGCCGAGTGGGCTCCATTTTGGGGCCGAGCCCGCTCCGTATCGAGCCTGCTGCGTTCATCGCTTCGTCAGCTCCGCCCAATCGGCCACAAGTCCTTCCTTTTGAGCAATTGAGAACTCGGTTTCCATGGGTTCTGGCACCGCTTGTGCAATGACCCGATGGTGCTTGGTTAGAAAGCGCCGCAGCGGCTGGGAGAGAACTGGCCTCGGGAGGCGCTAGCGTCAGGGCACTCGGGTTTGCGCTTTGACGATTCCGAGGGCGCTCCCGCAAGAGAGGGTACGATGAATGCAGATCTACGCAGGATTCTTCTAATTGACGACGACCCACCTGTTGCCAATGAAATTCGCTCGGCGCTCGCTGCTGAAGGGAGCGACTGCTTCGACGTGGAATGGGTTCGTCAGCTTTCTAGGGGCGTTGCACGCCTGGGGAAACAGGGAATTGACGCAGTCTTACTGGATTTGTCGCTGCCCGACAGCCAAGGCATGGGAACACTCGACAAGGTTTTCACCGCCGCCCCCGATGTTCCCATTGTCATCCTCGGCGGCAGTGTTCCTGAAGCCGTCGTGAAACAGGCGGTCGGGCACGGCGCACAAGATTACCTGCTTCCCGGTCATCTCGATAGCTATTCGCTGTCGCGCGCCTTACACAACGCCATCGAACGCAAGAACATTGAGGATGCGTTGCACCTAGAAAGGGAACGTGCCGTGGTCACCCTCAATTCGATTGGTGACGCTGTTCTTTGCACGGATCTGTCCGGGAACATCACCTACCTGAATCTGGTTGCAGAAACCCTGACCGGCTGGCCCCGCCAAGATGCCCTCGGCAGACCACTTGCCGAGATCTTCCGAATCATTGACGGAGCCTCACGCCGGACCGCTCGAGATCCCATGGAGCTGGCTGTGGAAAAAAACAAAACAGTAGGATTAACCATGAATTGCGTCCTGGTCCGGCGCGACGGATATGAATCCACCATTGAAGATTCTGCCGCTCCAATCCACGACCGGACCGGCCGAGTCATCGGAGCGGTAATCGTGTTTCATGACGTCAGCGCGGCCCGCGCCATAGCTCGCGAAATGGCTCACTCCGCGCAACACGATTTGGTCACCAATCTACCCAATCGTTTATTACTCAACGATCGAATCACTCAGTCGATTTCATTGGCTCGGAGAAATCATCAACCGATTGCGGTGATATTTCTGGATTTGGATCATTTTAAGTACATAAATGATTCCCTAGGGCACGCCATTGGCGACCAGCTTCTTCAGTCCGTTTCAAAACGCCTGCTGGCGAGCGTGCGCGGTTCTGACACCATCAGCCGGTTGGGCGGGGACGAATTCGTCATTCTGCTTTCGGGCATCGCTTTTCCGAAAGATGCAGCCACCAGCGCAGCAAAGATACTTCTTTCGCTCAACACGCCCCATGCCGTGGGGGGGCAAAACCTGCATATCGACGGGAGTATAGGCATTAGCATTTACCCAGGAGACGGACATGATGCCGAAACGTTAATCAAGAATGCTGACATGGCCATGTATGAAGCCAAAGCAAAGGGCCGAAACAATTTTAAGTTCTTTACCCTGGAAATGAATCTGAAAGCGGTAACGCGGCAATCACTCGAAGGTGCACTTCGGTACGCCCTGGAACGGAACCAGTTCCTGCTTCATTACCAACCGAAAGTAAATCTCGAAAACGGTCAGATCACCGGCTTCGAAGCGTTGATACGGTGGCAACATCCTGAGCGGGGGCTCATACCGCCGTCCCAATTCGTGCCCGTCGCCGAGGATTGTGGCCTAATTCTCCAGCTCGGCCGTTGGGTGCTGCGGGAAGCATGCGAGCAAGCGCGCGCCTGGCAAAACGCCGGATTACCGGCGTTGCCCGTAGCCGTCAATGTTTCCGCCGTCGAGTTCCTCCATCGAGGGTTTCTCGAGGGGCTAAAAAAGATACTTTTAGAAACCAACTTGGAAGCGCGCTATCTGGAAGTCGAGCTGACCGAAGGGGTGCTTATGGAAGATATCGAATCCACGGTTTCCGTTCTGCAAGAGTTGAAAACGATGGGTGTGCACCTGGCGGTGGATGACTTCGGCACCGGGTTCTCTAGCTTGAGCTATCTGCGGCAGTTCCCTATTGATGTACTGAAAATCGACCAGTCCTTCGTCCAAGAAATCACTGCCAACCCCAAGGATTCTCCCATTGTAAACGCTATCGTTAATTTGGGTAAGAACCTCAACCATCGGGTCATTGCCGAGGGCATTGAAACGCGAGAACAACGCGCAGGTCTTCGGACCCTCGGTTGTATGGAGGGACAAGGATACCTTTTCAGCCCGCCGGTGAAGGCCGTTCAATTCGCGCAACTGCTGCGAAGAGGCATAACCGTGAAGAGTCCCACCGCGGGATCGGCCTCGGTCGCGCTTTAGCGCATCAACCAAAAGCTTCATTGCGCGGCGTACAAGAAACGACGTCAGCCTTTGCGTTTTTTGAGCTTTCTGACTCTGGCGGCGGTGATCTTAGTTCGCGCATTGCGTCGAGCGCGTAGCCATGGAACTTGGCCTTATACCAACAACCATATAAAGGCGCCATTCACTTTGGCGAACCCACGGCCTTCAACAGCTGGCGGCAAGGGATTTCGCCTTCTCCAAACCTCGCCTAGACCGGTACAAAAGATGTTGGATTTTGGCGTTTAGTTCTCGCTCTTCGAAAGGCTTGCGGAGAAGCTGAGCATCTTGCCCGAGCGCTCCCGCCTGCAGGATGTCCGCAGGAGCCCAGCCAGTCATGTACAGAACTTTCAGGTTTCGCTGCTTCTCCTTCAGGCTTTTTACTAGCTCCGGGCCACTCAGCTCGGGCATAACAATATCCGTTACCAGCAAGTCGATACCTATATCCATTTTTTTGTACTCTTGTAGTGCTGCGATGGCGCTGGCCTGACATACTACTTGAAATCCCAGGCTCGCAATCTGACTGGCAACGATATCTCGAACTCGATCGTCGTCTTCGACCACCATAACTAGGCCCTTACCTCGGCCCTGGATAACGCCGTCCGAAGCCGCTTGTGGAGGTATTGGCCTCGCTTCTAGAACTGGAAGGTAAAGTGAAAACGTCGATCCGCGACCGATCTCGCTTTCGACACGCATATGCCCACCGCATCGCCGCAATACTGCATATACGATGTACAGGCCCAAGCCGGAACCTCGGCCGGTTGGTTTGGTGGTGAAAAAAGGTTCGCACATGCGGCGCTGAACAGTCTTGTGCATCCCGCACCCAGTGTCGGCGACCTGCAATACGACATATCTGCCGCAGGGCACGTCCACGTGCTCATCACCACCCAATTTCACGTTAACCGGGAAAGTGCGAACCGCCAGGCGACCGCCTCGGGGCATTGCGTCTCTGGCATTCGCGCAAAGATTAAGGATCACTTGGCCGAACGCTCCTCTTTCCCCGAGGATTTGCTGAAACTCGCAGTCCAGCTGTAGCTGCACTCTTATATGTTCACCGAACAGCCTCCCAATCATTTCTTCCGTTTTTCTGATTTCAGCATCAAGGTTGAGGGGGTAAACCGGAAGTGATTCGTCTCGGCTAAATGCTAGGAGTTGACCGGTTAAGGCTTGGCCATGGAATGCGGCGTCCACAATGTTCTGCAATTGCATTTTGGTCTTATCCAGAGTTCGCAGCTGGAACTCGGTGAGGGCCCCCATGCCGTCCTGGACTTCCGCTCTGGTCTGATGCAAAGCCTTTAGGGCTAACTGACCATAGCCAAGCACGCCAGTTAGAACGTTGTTGAAGTCGTGCGCTATTCCTCCCGCCAACAAGGCCAGAGATTCCATTTTCTGTACTTGGCGCAGCTGTACGTCAAGGAGTCGCTGTTGGGTAATATCCTCTACGGCTGTTTCAAGGCCGATTACCTGCCCTGACTCATCGCTGACCCAACCCCGGGCCTGAGCACGAACCAGGATCGGTGCGCCATTCTTACGCTTCCAATGCATCTCGACGCTTTTCAAGGGGTTCAGCTGTTGCACGCTGTCGAGCGAGTCACGCTCCTCGTTGGGATCCGCATAAAGCTCCTTCACAAAGCTCTTGGAAAGGAGCTCGTCGGCCGATTCGTACCCCAGCATCTCTACTAGAGCATCATTCACGAAAACCAAAACGCCCTCGAGGGTGACACGATAGATTCCACAAGGGCTGCTCAGAAATAGGGAGCGATAGTTCTGTTGCGATAGCGTCAATCGCTCGTCAGCATCTCGCTGCGTAAGCTCTTGGCACAGCGCCAGCAGACACTCTCTCCCATCAATCTTGATCAACTCTGCCGAGTACAACTTTGTTTGGACGGTGCCAGACCTGTCCCGAAATCGGGCCTCCCGGTTTCGTACTTGGCCGCCGGCTTTAATCTCACCCATCATCTGTAATCGCTGTCCTGGTTCAATCCATATCCCGAGCTCCGAGCCTTTCTTACCTATAACTTCGTCGCGGCTGAATCCAGTTTGGCTTTCAAACATTTTGTTAACTTCAACAAATTCGTCGTCCTCAAAGGTAGTGATGGCCGTGACCAGCGGGCTGTTCATAAATGCTGCCGAAAACTTCTGCGCTGATTGGCGTAGCTCGGCCTCTGCAAGCCTTTGATCGGTGACGTCACGAGCCACGCAGCCAACAATGGGTTCAGTGAGACCCCAAGTGCGCAAGGTGTTGTGGTATTCCCATACTCTGCGCTCACCGGTTCTAGTAACCACGCTCATCAATCCGGATTCGCACCCGCTCGCGCGGATTCGCGTCAAGTAGTTGTCAAATTCACGGTGGGCTTCAGGGGGAATGAACTCCTTCATCGGAACATTCACAATCTCATTACGTGCGTAACCGAGGATCTTTGCAGGTAGTTCGCCGATGGACAGTAACTTTGCTCTTACCGTATGGGTATACGCTAGATTGTAGCGATATTCGACAACGCTGTGATGGCGTTGGTCACGGTTCTGAAGAAACTCCTCTATCTTTTTCGGTGCGCTGGCACTGAAGCCCACTGACCCTCCACAGAGTGAACCAACAATCCGTGTAGCTATGCTTTAGGGAACTGCCTTCAACTAATGTTGCCCCCTACCGATTCAAACGAGCCCGACGACGGCGCTGATTTATAGCTCTTCAATTTGCGATATAGGGTGGTCTTACCGATGCCGAGCAGTCGAGCCGCGTTCGGTCGGTTGCCTTTGGTCTCGCGTAGGGCCCTAAAGATCGTTCTTTTCTCGAGAGCCCCTAAACAGAGCAGGTCCTCGATCGGTGCGGGCCCTTCGGTGCTCTGGATTTCAGCGTCGACCTCGGTGTCGACAACCAAATCGTGCTCGTGGAGGATAGGGCCGGAACCAAGCGCCAGTCCGCGTTCGATGACGTTCGCAAGTTCGCGAACATTGCCGGGCCAATCGTGACCCGATAACTTCCGCCAAACGTTGGGAGCTATCCCGGTAACAGCGGGCCACTGGCGTCCAAATCTATCAAGGAACGCATGGACCAGCAGGGGCAGGTCCGCCATTCGCTCGCGCAACGGAGGAAGAATTATGTTCACTACGTTGAGTCTGTAGAACAAGTCCCGTCTGAAATTGCCGGCCCTCACTTCTGCCGCTAAGTCTCGATTGGTGGCAGAGATGATCCTGACGTCCACGGGTCTCGGAGTCGTGGAGCCCACCCGGCGAACTACCCGCTCCTCCAGCACCCGCAGAAACTTGCTCTGCAGGTCCTTTGGAAGCTCACCGATTTCGTCTAAGAATAGGGTGCCCTTATGCGCAGCCTCAAAAAGACCCATCTTGGCATGGTCCGCACCGGTAAATGCTCCTTTCTCGTGACCAAACAGTTCGGACTCAACCAGAGTGGGCGTCAGCGCGGCGCAATCGACCGGGACGAATGGTTCGCGGGCACGCAAGCCCGAGCAATGAATGGCGCGCGCCACGACTTCTTTCCCGGTGCCGGTCTCGCCAAGAATCAAGACCGAACACTCGTGATTCCTCATCTGCGATATCTGTCTTCGCAGCTGACTAATCTGGGGAGTTTTACCGATCAGCTTCTCAATCGGAACTTCAACTCTTTTATGGCCGATTTGGCGGCTGCGAGTGGACTCCACTCCGGAAGCCAGGTTTTTTAATTTCTGTTCGAAAACTTCGACAGTAAATGGCTTGGTTATGTAGTCGACAACGCCGGAATAGATGGCTTCGACAGCCATATCAATGGTGCCGTATCCGGTGAGAACGATAATGTCCACGTCATGCTGAGAAGCACGTATTCTCCTGATGAGCTCCATCCCGCCGATCTCTGGGATTCGAATATCGGTTACTACCAGGTCGAATTGTCTGTCGGCAAGAAGGTCCAGAGCGGCCTCGGTGGTGGCAGCTGTGGCTACCGCCATCTCGCAGGATTGGGCGATCTCGCTGCACAGCCGCCGAGTCATCTCGTCATCATCGACGATCAGCACCCGGGGTTTACCCTGCCTAACTTCCATACCGCTAGGACCCAAATCAATATTCATTGACACTAACCCCCGCTCGAGCCATTTTTCTCGATACTAAACGAGTCGAAATATTTAACTTGGTTGTTAATCCTGAATGAACTGCCTTGCTTTTTTGCCGCTTCATGGCGTAAAGCGCAGCGTCCGCAGCGGATAACAAACTCTCGATGATCTGGCCATGTTTGGGATAGATGGCAACGCCCACACTGACGGAAAGCTTGGGGACCTTGCCGTCACTGGCGGCCTTTTCACAGATACGTTGAGCGACCAGGCTGGCACTCTTGGCGTTAGCTTCGGGCAAAACCAAGGCAAATTCGTCGCCGCCGAAGCGCGCCGCGGTGTCCACCTCTCGGCAACAAGAACACAGGACATCCGCCAACCGGCAAAGCGCTTGGCTGCCTACTATATGTCCATAGCGGTCGTTTATTCGCTTCAGTCCGTCGAGGTCAAAGAACAATAAAGCAAATTTTCGATTGGTACGCATGCTGCGCTTAATTTCCGAATCAAGGACATCCACAAAGTGACGGTAATTCGCTAGGCCCGTTAGCGAATCGCTGGTGGCCTGCCGGCGGAGGTGATCTTCAAGCTCACGCTGCTTAGTGATATCTTCCGCGATGATTTCATAGGCCTCAAACTCCCCTTGCTCGCTCAAGACTTCTCTTCCGCTGAGCCGCACCTTGAGGATCCCCTGGTCCTTCCGTTTCCATTCGGCCTCGATAGGATCGGCAAAGCCATCCGGGCCCGAAAGGCCTAACAACCGCTTTAGCTTGCCCGGGTCTTGGATAATTTCGCGTACCAGGTCTAAACCCAAGAGCTCCTCTTTCGATCCGTAACCGAGCATTCGCGACATGGTTTCGTTTACTTCCAGAAACCAACCGTCCAGATTACAGCGGCACATTCCATAATTTAAATTCCCAACCAGTGCGCGGTAACGTGCTTCTGAACGTCGTAGATCCTTTTCGGCGCGTTCGCGCTGGTCCCGCAAACGCTTCTCGTTAAGTGCTCGATGAATCGCCACAGGCAAATGGCCAAGAGCGGTCATTTCGATGCAATCGGCAGCACCCTTCAGGATGAGATCCGCGGCAGTTTCACGCTTGAGGTCGTCGGCCACAAAGATGACCGGGAGTTCGTTCTCCATCCGGCGTAGCAGGTTCAGCGGTTGTATCTCCTGCCAGCTCACCGTGGGATGCTCGGCAACGATAACGTCATAATGCTCGGACCGAAGTTTTTCGACGCACTGCTCGGATGTCGACACTACCTCCGAGGCCACCGTGAATCGCATCCTTTTGAGTTCTAGCAAACAGCGTCCGACGTGGGCCATGGAACGATGGATAAAAAGTACGCGCACGAGGTTACGCCTAAGCCGAGAAACACTAAGGCCGGAGGTCGGCACAATTTGATCCGCACTGATTTCAGTTCTCGAAGACATGTCAATCTCGTGACAACTTCCCGGGGGACCAGTTCCTTTCCGGGCTGTCCCCCGGGTGGGCCCTACTGGACTGAAACGTGCAGAAAGCGTAACCAAGAGACAAAAAAGCGTCTGCTCACTTTTGTACATCTTGCAGTACTGGTTCGTGACTTATCCGACACGGCTACGACAGCAAAGCAGTGATAAGCCGACTTGGCCCGGATTACTTCTTTATTACTTTACATTATTTAGATACTCTTATAGAAACAGGCGAGAGCCTTGGGGTAGGCTCGGTAGCTCAAGGCCCGATACCAACCAGGGAAGGAATCGGGCTTAGCTTAGGAGTTCGAGTCTGTCTTAGATTCCCAAGAAGAAATTCAGTCGCTGAGGAGGCTCTTTTGGGAGTCCTGGCTCGGAGTGTCAGGAAAGTGGTTTCTTGCTTGTTACGGAGGAATACTGATGTCGTACAAGTATGAATGCCTGTACCTGAACATCGATTATGTTGATTTAAACCCGGGGACGTATCGAGGGGTGCAGATCCTCAATGGTGAGGGCACGGTTTTGGACACCCTGACGTCACCGGACTATAAATTAGATTTGTTAGAAGCAAGACGGGCGGCCTTGCTGCTAGCTCGTACGGTATTGTTAACGCCTAAGGCAGAAACTTTTGAAGCCCAACTAAAGCTCTCTCCAGCAGACCGCATTAGTCTCAAGCCCCTACGATAGGGGCCGCGGTGCTACGGTTTGGACCGCAGCGATCGATGACTCGTAACCATCGATGGGGTTCGGCGTTCCCGCCAACGTCCCAGCCACGGCCCGTATCTGGCGTTTCGCACCCTCCGAGGGTTCGGGATTTGCAGGGGGCTTGCGCCCATGCGAGACGGCGGAACCGCGGAGATGGCGGAACCTCGTAGGACTCGCTCCGTACGCGTACAGGAAACTGCGCGCAAGACGCTACCGCGTAAGGTCAAGAGCCACCAGTTGAAATTCAATCGTGAAGGATGACGCGAAGAAGCGAATCGTTGACGTGCAAGCCGCCATTATATGTAATGAACCCTAGTTTGCGAAACTTGTTCATGAAAAAACTGATCCGGCCTCGCGTAGTACCAACCATTTCTGCCAAAACTTGCTGGGAAACCTTAACCGAGATCTTTTCGGCCTTTTCTTCATTGCCATATCTGGCGATCAATAAGAGCGCCCGAGCCAAACGTTTCTCACTGGAATTGAAAAGCTGGTCGATCAAGTCCTCTTCGATACGCACGTTGCGTTTAAGCATGTAGGCAACAAAGCGGTCGGCAAATTCAGGCTCTTCGTGAATCACCCGAATCATTTCCGACTTCTCGATCTCTAGGATCGATACAGGCTCCATGGCCGTCGCTGTCGCCACCCGCACCGGCTGCCCTGCGATACACCCTTCGCCGAAGAAGGCTCCCGGCTGCAAAATGGCGATCACCGCCTCCTTGCCGGTTGAAGAATTCACGCTAATTTTTACCGCGCCCGCTCGAAGATACATTACTGTCTGACAGTCGTCGCCCTGAGCGAAAATAGCATGCCCTTTGCGATAGGACATCATGTTACGCCGCACACCTGTCGATTCCAGGTATTTCAAAACTTCAAAAGGATGGTCGAGTTGGGACGTGCTCTTCAACGGCGTGGCAACTGGTGAGAAAGCTAGCAAAATCCTCGTCATTTATCAACACTATTCGGTAATCCTCTAGATAACATCCTATATACGTTTACTTGAGCATCGGATAGCACTTCTGCTGCTTCCGCTTCCATTATTTCGGATGCGTCTACCGTTGTTCATAGAACTACAAGAGCGGCGCGACCGAAAAATGGAAAACCATAGGCGGAGAACACGCGCGGAGTCTCAATGACCGAAACTCGAAACCAGCGGATTGCGGTCAGGATGTTGAGCAGTCCCGCGCGATCAAGGAAACTTCAACAGCCTCACTTCTAAATCGAGATTCTTGGCCTGAAATGGAATTCCATAACGAAGCAGCACGTGCGTTCGGGCTGTTGGCTTCACGCTATAGCCTTAGTTGTCAGTACTTTATGTTCACGGATAAGCGGGAGTACTTGGTTGGGATCGTGCACTAGCTAACCCCGGGTTCTCTTAGATTTACCAAAGAGCGTGGGTGGCCGAACCAAGGTTCGGGGAGGCAGAGCTGGTCGATCGATTGGGGATGGTTGCGATCGCATCAGCCTAGGACTATGGAGCTTCCAGCCAACCAACAACCTCAGTACCTCCGCGCCAACTTCCGGCGTATTGAAAGGAGAGAATGGTGGTTATGGGCGGCAGCGGCCATCATCACCCTTTTGCTTGCCGGCGGGCTAGCCTCCTTTCTTCTTCCGACCTCGCGTTCTCATCAAGACTCGTACGCGGTGAATGTGTTGCCACAAGCCATGCGCGGGCTGATGGGATTGATTTTTCTTTTCGACCTCTACACCATTTACCAGCATCTCCTCATTTACCGGATCCGCCGTCAATTAATCGAACGAGAAGAGCTTTTTCACCTTATCAGTGACAACGTCGCTGACATGATCGCAGTCGTGGACATGCACGGAAAGAAACTCTTCAATAGCCTTTCCTATCAACGAGTTCTGGGTTATTCGCCGGAGGAATTGCAGACCTCTTCAGCGTTCGAAGAGATTCATCCTGACGATCGAGAGTGCTTTCTGCAGGCAATCAAAGAGGTCCAACGTTCTGGAATTGGGAAGACCCTGGAGTACCGTCTTCGCCACAAAGATGGCACCTGGCTGGTTCTGGAGTCAACCTCCAGCGTGATTTTCGATGATGAAGGAAAGCCGGAAAAACTTGTGATCGTGAACCGCAACATCAGCGAGCGCAAGACAGCGGAACAGGCGCTTCGGCGCTCGGAAGCGGAGTTTCGTTCGGTAGTGCAGGGCGCACCTTATGGAATCTTCCGGGCTGGAACCGCCGGGCATTTTCTGCAAATCAATCCGGCACTCCAGAAGATGCTCGGCTACGAATCCGGGGAGGAGCTCCGCGGAAAAGATTTGGGGATCGATATCTTCCTGCACACCGCGGAATACCATCGTTTGAGCGAGCTGCTCACGCGCTCGGAGGACATTAAAGACATCGAAATGGACTGGAAGAGGCGCGATGGAACGCCAATCACCGTGCGATGTTCAGGTCGCCGTATAAGCAGCGAAGATACGGCCCTCACCTATTTCGACATGTTTGCGGAGGATATCACCGAAAAGCGAGTGCTCGAAAAACAGCTTAGGATGGCACAAAAAATGGAAGCGATCGGGCGACTGTCCGGAGGAATCGCGCACGATTTCAACAACCACCTGAGCGTCATCATCGGTTATAGCCGAGTTCTGAACAAAGCATTGGGTGCCGATAGTCCGCTCTGCGAGCATGCTCTGGAAATTGAGAAGGCTGGGCAGCGCGCCGCATCTCTAACCAAACAACTGCTGGCCTTCAGCCGGCAACAGGTCCTGACACCGGCCGTACTTAGTCTGAACACCTTGGCCACGGACATGGAGACGATGCTTCCCCGGTTGCTGGGGGAGGATATCGCCCTATCGCTGACGCTGGATCCTGACCTTGGATGGGTGAAAGCCGATCAGGGACAAATCGAACAGGTCATCATGAATCTCGCGGT
>Ga0302326_10002917_pt1 | contig 40959 bp, 40 predicted proteins | sample Palsa_T0_3_FD_202264 | JGI IMG/M metagenome (GOLD analysis project Ga0302326, IMG submission 202264) | Peat permafrost microbial communities from Stordalen Mire near Abisko, Sweden - Palsa_T0_3 | ecosystem: Environmental > Terrestrial > Soil > Palsa > Peat permafrost | place: Sweden: Abisko... | reverse complement strand
CGCGCTGAGCGCCCGTGCAGCGGCGCCCGGCGCGGGCCCGCGGCGTCCTCAGAGCGTTGGCCGGAAGACCTTGAAGCCTGGCGTGCGGGTCAGCGTGATCGGGCGCCAGGGAGAGGTTCGATCGACGTAAAAGCGCACGCCGTCACGGCCCTCGACGGCGAGCACCGCCGCGTACTGGCGACGCCAGCCAAGTGCTGAGAGCAGCGCAAAGCCGGCCGCGATTCCAGGGATCTCCGGCGTCACCACGGCGAGCACACCGGCAAGCAGGGTCACGACGAGAACCGGCCACAGCCGGCTCAGCATGATCAAACCCGGGCGCTGCTCGGGCACCGTGGTCGAGGCTCGCGCGCGGCCGAGCAGGCGCGCGATAGCCGGCGATCCGGAGTGACGGGCATCAAGCCAGAGACCGACGATAGCGGCGACCGCCCACCAGTAGAAGGTGATCGTCGCTGCACCGGGGTCGTGCTCGGCGGCGGCGCTCAACACCGTCACGGCGGCGAGCGTGGTGGCTGCTCCGGCGCAGAGCAACACCGTCGTCTTGATGAAGTCGGCAAACGACATCGCCTAGATCTTCACCGTAGTAGCTCATCGAGCACCGCGCGGACGCCGGCCGTCCCGTCGACGATCGCATCGGCGTCGCCGAGCAGCTCGGGCGGCGCCTCCTCCGAGTTGACGGCGATGCAAACGGCGCCGTCGCCGACGGCCTTGCGCAGGCCGCGGAAGGCGTCGATGTCGCTGACGTCGTCGCCGATGTAGAGCCCGGCGGCTGGGCGGCGGCGGCGGAGCAGCGTGGCGATCCCGCGGCCCTTGTCGATCGGCACCGGCGGACGCACCTCGAGCACGAGGCGCCCGCGCTGTGTGGCAAGCCCTGCGGCCTCGGCGTCGTGCTCGATCTCGGCGATCGCGGCGCGCGCGCCCGCCTCGTCAGGCGCACCGCGCCAATGGAAGGCCACGATCGGCCCCTTGTCCTCGAGCCTGACCCGCAGGTGCTGCAGGGTTGGCGTGTCGGCCGCAGCGGCAAAGGCCCGCACACGCTCGGCATAGGCCGCGACGCGACGGTCGACGACGACGTCCGCGACGCCCGGCTGGAGCAGCTCGCAGCCGTGGTTGCCGACGTAGGCGATCGATCCGATCGCGACGATCTGGCGGGCGACGCTGGCCGGGCGACCACTGACGCAGGCGACGATGCCGTAGCGCTTGGCGATCGCGATCAGCAGCTTGCGCGTCTCCTCCGGGACGTGCGCATCGGATGGATGGCGGACGATCGGCGCAAGCGTGCCGTCGATGTCGAACAGCACGGCGGCGCGCACCGGATCAGCGCGCAAGGGCTCGAGGATCTCGCTGGTCGCGAGCTCTACTGGCACCGCACCAGTATGGCGCTCATTCCGGCACCTGAAGCGGCCGCAACGCGCTGCCACTGGGCTCCGCTATGCTGGTCCCATGGGACTAGACAATCCACTTCATATTCTGCTGCTGCTGATCGTGCTGCTGCTCGTCTTCGGAGCGAAGCGGCTGCCGGAGATGGGACGGTCGCTGGGCGAGGGAATGCGGGGGTTCAAGGACGCACTGGGTGGCCAGAGCAACCAGAGCTCAATCACGCAGAACACCGCCCAACCCGTCGCGGCTCCAGCTCCAGCTCCCGTGCCGGTGGCCGAGCCCGTCGCGGCCGCGCCCGAGCCGGTCACCGCCGACAAGGCCTAGCAGCGAGCGCCGAGAGCGCCGTCGGGGTCCCGCTCGCGGGAACCATGCTGTACGGGCACGTCCTAGCGTGCGCCCGTGTTCTGCGGGCAGGTTCTAGCGCGCGCGGCGACGCGAGCGCGCGAGCTCGGCCACGGCCGGTGGCTCGTCGTCCTCGAGGCCAGCGTCGAGTGCGACGCTGAGCGCGCGCGGCGTCTCTTCCACACCGGCCAGCTCGACCTCCCGCTCCGAGGCGGCTCCCGCCTCCTCGATCCGCCGCAGCTGGGGAATGACGCGGGCCTCGAACGATCCGACGGCCTCGTTGTAGGCGCCCACCGCCGAGCCGAGCTGGCGACCGACACGGGCGAGCGGCTCAACGAAGCGGGCGATCCGTCGGTGCAGCTCGCGACCGGTCTCGGCGATTTCGCGTGCCGACGCCGCGATCAGCTCCTGCTTCCAGCCGTAGTGCACCGCGCGCAGCAAGCCGATCAGCGTCGTCGGCGTCGCCAGCAGGACCTGCTGCTCGACGCCGTACTCGATCAACGCCGGATCCTCGCTCAATGCGGCGTGGTAGATGCCGTCTGAGGGCACAAACATCACGACGAGCTCCGGCGTGGAGTCGAGCTGGGACTGATAGCCCTTTGACGCCAGCTTGGTGATGTGGTCGCGCGTCTGCCGCGCGTGGCGCGCGAGGTGCAGCGCGCGCTCCCCCTCGTCGGTGGCCTCGGTCGCGGCGAGGTAGGCGTCGAGCGGCACCTTGGAGTCGACGACGATCAGCTTGCCGCCGGGCAAGCGCACCAGCACGTCCGGTCGCAGCCGCCCGTCAGCGGTCTCGATCGTCGTTTGCTCGGTGAAGTCGCAGTGGGCGACCATCCCCGCCATCTCGATCACGTTGCGCAGCTGGATCTCACCCCACGAACCGCGCGTGGTCGGGCGCTTGAGCGCGCCGACCAGGCTCCCGGTCTCGGCCCGCAGCGCCGTCAGACCGTCGCCGACCTGGCGGAACATCTCGCCCAACTGCCCTTGTGACTCGCGCCGCTCGCGCTCAATCTTCTCCAGCTCGCCCTCGACCTTGCCGAGCTTCTCCTTCATCGGCTCGACAAGGCTGCGCAGTTCGAGCGTGCGCTTGGCCATCTCGCCGGCCGCCCGCTCGGCGTCGGCCGTGCGCTGCGCCGCGATCTCGCGCCCGAGCGTGGCGCCGGTCTCGCGCAGCACATCGGTCGAAATCGCCTTCATCTCGTCGCGCAACTGCAGACGGCTGGCCTCCAGCAGTTCGCGCTGAGCGGCGTGGTTGGTCTCAGCGGCGCCGCGCAGAGCGCGTTCGGTACGCAGGCGACCGAGCAGCGCGACGCTGGCAAGCGTGGCGCCGAGACAGACTCCGATAACGAGCATTAGGACGGACATCGATGGTGAGCTTTCTGTTGACGGCGGACCAATTAGCTTCCTGCACGCGGCGGACGGCAACGCGCCGCGGCTCGATCAGGAGGACGATGGCGCTGTGAGCGAACGGACCGGAACGGCGACCGGCCGGCGGCGGCGCGGGCGGCCGGCAAAGCTCTCGCGCCCGGCGATCTTCGCCGCAGCGGTCGCGCTGATCGACCGTGACGGCCCGAGCGCGCTGACGATGCGCGCGGTCGCCGGCGAACTCGGCGTCGAGGCGATGTCGCTGTACCGCCACGTCGACGGCAAGGACGCGCTGCTCGATGGCGTTGCCGAGCAGCTGATGAGCGAGATCGAGCCGCGCGGCTCCTCGGCCGAGTGGGCGGTGGCCGTGCGCGGTTTCGCGAGCAGCGTTCGCGGCGTCTCGCGCAACCACCCGCAGGCCTTTGCGCTGGTCGCGATGCGCGCGCTCGACAGCACGAGCGCGCTGCAGCCGGTCGAGGACCTGCTGGCCAGTCTGCGCGGCGCGGGCTTCACGCCGGCGCGCGCCGTCGCCGCCTACCGTGTCGTCGCCGCCTACACGCGCGGCTACGTGCTCAGTGAGATCACCGGATTCGCGCTCTCCGAGGATGTCGTCGCGACGCAGCTCCGTGGCGGACGCTTCCCGGCGATCCGCGGACTCAGCCGCCAGCTCGCCCATGAGCCGACCAACGCCGGCTTCCGCTCCGGCCTCGAGACGATCATCAACGGCCTGCGGGTCGAGCGAGAGTCATGACGGCGCACGATCAGGCCGCGGACTTCCTCGACGGCGCCGAGACCGGGCGCTACCTCCTGCTCGACTGCTTCACCGAGCGGCCGCTGGCCGGCAACCAGCTCGCGGTCTTCACGCCGCCCCCAAGGCGACTCGAGCCCGCGGAGATGCAGCGGATCGCGCGCGAGTTCAACCTCTCGGAGACCGTCTTCCTCGAGCCGGCGAGCGCTGGCGGCGACGCTCGAGCGCGGATCTTCACGCCGCTCTCCGAGCTTCCGTTCGCCGGCCACCCGGTGCTCGGGACGGCGGTCGTGTACGGCTTTGCCGAGCGCCGCCCGCGCGTTCAGCTCGAGACCGGCGCCGGGATCGTGCCGGTCGAGCTCGACTGGAGCGCCGCCGTGCCGTTCGGGCGGATGGAGCAGCCGCTGCCGCGTTGGCAGACCTACGACCGGGCCGGCGAACTGCTCGCGGCGCTCGGCATCGCCGGCTCACGGCTGCCGATCGAGGACTACAGCAACGGTCCGCACTTCGTGATCGTCGTGCTCGACAGCGCGGCCGCGCTCGCCGCGCTGCACCCCGACCCGAACGCGCTCGCGTCGCTCGGCAACATTGGCATCTACTGCACGGCGGCGCTGCCGACCGGCTGGGAGGTCCGGATGTTCGCGCCGGCGTTCGGCATCGCCGAGGATCCGGCCACGGGCAGCGGCGCCGGTCTGCTCGCGACCCATCTCGCGCGCCACGGCGAGATCGCGTTCGGCGAGGAGATCGAGATCCATCAGGGTCTGCGGATCGACCGTCCGTCGCTGTTGCGCGCGCGGGTCGAAGGCAGCGCCGCGCGAATCGAGCACGTCGAGGTCGGCGGCTCCGCGGTGATCGTCGCCCGCGGCGAGTTCAGGCTGTAGGCGCGCTACGCGAGCGCCGTGGGCGCGGTTCGAGTCCGTGCTCGAGCGCCCCTTTCACACCGGCGTCGAGCGCGTTCAAGCGGTACAGCGCGAGCGCCTCGACGCTCTGGAAGCGCCCGCCGGGCGCCGCGTCAGCGCCGTGGTGGGTGAGCACGCAATGACCGAGGGCGAGCATCCGTGGCGCGTCCAGCAGGCTGCCGCCGCGCTCGGCGAGCAGCGCCAGGCCGAGCTGCAGGTGGCCGAGCAGACGCCCCTCCTCGCTCAGCTCGATCGCCGCGCCGTAGGTGAACTCGCGCGTCTTGCCGAGGTCGTGGACGATCGCAGCACACATCAGCAGGTCACTGTCGAGGCGACGATGCTGAAGCGCGAGCTCCTGGGCGAGCGTGGCGACGGCGACCGTGTGCTCGAGTAGGCCGCCGAGGTAGGCGTGGTGGCCGGCGCGAGTGCACGGCGCGAGTCGCCACTGCGAGCGCAGCTCGCCGTCATCCAGCAGCGCGTCAAGCAGCCGGCGATATGAGGGATCGCAGACCTCGCGCGCGAGGTGCTCGAGGAAGCCGTCCAGCTCGTCGAGGTCGCGATAGGCCATCGGCAGAAACGCGGTGGCCTCGAGCTCGCCCTCGGCGACCCGCTCGATCCGTTCGAGTTCGAGCTGGAGCTCCTCGCGGAAGCGCGCGACACGGCCGGAGACGGCCACCAGCTCACCACTGGCGAAGCGTCCGCCGTGGAGGTCGGCGTCGCGGAAGACACGGGCCGGCAAGGTGCCGCTGCGATCGCGCAGCTCGAGCGCGAGATAGGGACGACCGGCGCGGGTCAGCAGGCGCTCCTTGCGGGTGCAGGCGAACACGCCATCGACGGCGTCACCGGCGCGCAGCGTGGCGATCGCGCCAGCGCGATCGGGCTCGAGGGTAGACGGCACCATCGCCGCATGATGTACGGTGAAGCGGATGCAGCCACTGCTATGGGAGCAACGTCCGGACGGCCTTCGCGCGCCGGCACTGATCTGCGCCTTCACCGGCTGGAACGACGCCGGCGACGCCGCCTCCTCGGCGCTGGCCTTCCTCGGCAGCGCGCTCGGGGCGACGCGCTTCGCGCGCATCGATCCGGAGGACTTCTACGATTTTCAGGCGACGCGTCCGAACGTGACGCATGACGAGGATGGCCAGCGCGAGATCATCTGGCCGGCGGTCGAGGTCTTCGCCGCCCGGGTGCCACGCGCGCCGCGCGACCTCGTGCTGCTCGGCGGCCCTGAGCCGTCGATGCGCTGGCGCGGCTTCACGCAGCTGATCATCGACCTCGCCGAGGCGCTCAGCGTGCAACTGGTTGTGTCGCTCGGTGCGCTGCTCGCCGACGTCCCGCACACGCTGCCGGTGCAGGTCAGCGGCAGCGGCTCTGACTCGACGCTGTTCGAGCACCTCGGCCTGCAGCCGACCGGCTACGAGGGCCCGACCGGCATCGTCGGCGTGCTCGGCGCCGCCTGTGCGACGAGCGGTCTACCGTCGGCCAGCCTCTGGGCGAGCGTCCCCCGCTACGTCGCCGCGGCACCAAACCCGAAGGCCGCGCTCGCCCTGGTGCGCCGGCTCGAGGGGCTCGTCGGCGTGTCCGTTGACGCCAGCGAGCTCGAGCACGCAGCCACCGACTACGAACGCCAGGTCGGCCTCGCGGTGCAGAGCGACCCCGAGGTGCAGGCGTTCGTCGAGCGCCTCGAGCAGCTCGCCGAGGACGAGCGCACCGGCGAGCCGGAGGAGATTCCCTCGGGCGACCGGCTGGCGAGCGAGTTCCAGCGCTTCCTGCGCCAGCGCGGCGGCGAAGGGCCGCCGCGGTCGGGGGACAGAAGGCAGAGCTAAGGGGGCTGCGGGAGCCGCCTGCGGCGGCTGTCCTCGCCTGGCGCCTACGGCGTCACTCGCCCAGAGCACGATGCTTGGACCGCAGGCCGCATGCGGCTCGCGACGGATCGGCGCACGCGCCCATCCGAGCCCCGCCGCAGGCGGCTCCCGCAGCCCCTACTTCTCGGCTGCCGGGCAGGCGATGCGGTAGTCGCACATCGCGCAGACCGGGCGCGATGGCGTCGGCTCGAAGCCCTGCGCGAGGATCGCGGCGCCGACCTCGGCGACCGTCGCCGTGATCCACTCGTCGCGGGCGTCGTCGACACCGAGGCTCACGCGCTGGTCGTCGAGCACGTAGTAGTAGGTGCGCGCGGTCGCCTCGAGCTGCCAGGTCTCGCGCGCCGCCACCGAGTAGAGCGCCAGCTGCACGTCCTCGCGCAGCTGCGAAGGATGCTTGGGCAGACCGGTTTTGTAGTCGATCAGCTCGTAGCCGCCACCCGGCAGCTCATCGATGCGGTCGACCCGGCCACGGACCTGGTGCGGTCCGAGCGGGAAGGAGAAGCTGCGCTCGAACCAGCGCGGCGTGCCGCTGCCCGCCTCGCGCAGCGATTCCTCGCCGCCGAGACGCTGCTCGTAGCGGATCAACGCGACACGGGCCTTCTCGCGCAGCTGGCGCTCCTCGTCGGAGTCGCCGAATCCGCCGCGCCGCCAGGCGATGTCGAGCAGGCGAAGGATGTCGGCACGCCCGCCTGACTCACCGAACTCGCCCGCCGGCCGTTCCGCGGGCGCCAGCGTGCCCTGCTCGTGGAAGCGTTCCAGCACCTGGTGAACGAGGATGCCGAAGCGCTGGTTGAGCGTCGGCTCGCGCGGAATCCGCAGCACGCGGGCGAACTTGTAGCGCAGCGGGCAGGCGCGGTAGGTCTCGATGTCGCTCGCCGAGAGCATCAGGCGGTCGCCGCGCCGCGGCAGAAACGGTGCGAGCGACGGCTCCTCGCGCGCCGCGGCGGCCGCGCCGCGGCGGCTCGTGGCGTCCTCGGTACCGGCGAGTAGATCGTCGAGCGGCGAGCTGAGCAGGATCTCGCGCTGCAGCGGCGTCGCCGCCGCCCCCAGGCGGGCGTTGATGTCAGCGAGCGCGTCGGCGATCGGCTGCTCCTCGCGCCGCTCGAGCAGCGCCGCGAGCTTGACGAGCTCGAGCAGCCGCACGACGCCGTGGGCAACATCGAGATCGGTGTCGAAGCGCAGCTCGCCGAGCCGCGACCCGACCCGCGCGACGCTGTCAAGCAGCTCGGCGCGCCGTTCGCGAAACAGCGAGTGCAGCGCCTCGGCGGGCCCGAACAGCTCCTCCTCGCGGTCCTCCCACTCGCCGCCGAGCGCGATCCGTGCCTGCTCGGCAATCGGAGCCGGCGCGCGGGCCCAGGCGTCGCCGGCGACGTAGCTCAGCACGAGGCTTTCGCGTGCGCGCGTCATCGCGACATACAGCGAACGCCGCAGCTTCGCCTCATCACCCGCGCCCGGGGTTCGCGGCGCGCCGAGTGAGAGCACGAACACACGGTCGAACTCGAGCCCGCCGACGTCGACGATCGAAGCGATTACGACCGCCCGCTGCTCGCCGGCCACGACGGCCTCCGCTTCACCGATGCCCGAGTCGGCGACGACCGTGATGTAGGCGGCAAAGTCGCGTGGCGTCGCCTGCGGCTGGACGCGCGAGTGCCGGGCGGCGAGCTCGGCGAGCTTGGCGAGGTTGACCAGCCGCTCGATGACGTCGGCCTCGGCGCTGAACAGCTGGTGACGGCGCAGGCCGAGCTGCTCGATCAGCCGGTAGACGAAGAGATCGGCACGCTGATCATCGAAGACGGCCGCCGCCGCGCGCTGGATCGTCAGGAAGCTGGTGATCCGCTCGCGGGCCTCCGGCACCAGCTGCGGCGACTCGAGCGCCGCGGCGAGGGCCGCCACCATGTCGAGCTTGCGCCGCCGCGCGATCTGCACGCAGCGCGCGATGTCGACCGCGTGCAGCCCGATCGGCGGCCGCGACAGTGCCCGCACGACCGCGGCGGCGTCGGCGGGATCGGCCAACAGGCGCAGCCAGGCAAGGACGTCGCGGACCTCGGCGCGTTCGAAGAACGCGTCGGCGCCGATCATCCGGTGCGCGATCGCCCGCTCGTTCAGCGCCGCGGCGATCTGGCGGCCCTCGCTGGCGACCGCGCGCACGAGCACGGCGCAGCGCTCTGGCGCGACCCGGTCGTCGACGATCAGCCGCTCGATCAGGGCGGCAACGTGCTGGGCCTGGGCGCGCTCGCTGGCGCAGCGCCAGAAATCGACCTCGCCGCCGCTGTGCCCGCGCAGCTCGTGGCCGTTTGGCTCGCGCGCCGGGAGCACCGCCTGGGCGCCGTCGAGCACGCGTTGGCGACAGCGGAAGCTGTGCGCGAGCGTGACGATCGCGGCCTCCGGATAGTGCTCGGCGAGCGCCCGCATCGTGCCCGCTCCGGCGCCCAGCGCCTGGTCGTCGTCGCCGGCGACGGTGAGCGCCGTACCGCCCCGCGCGAGCAGCTTCACGAGTTCCTGCTCGGCGAGCGAGCGGTTGTGCCAGTCGTCGACGAGCAACTGCGGATGGCGCTCGGCGAACCACTCGCCGGCGCCGACGTCGCGCTCGAGCAGACGCACGCCGGCGATCAGCAGCTCGCCGGCGTCGAGCAGGCCGCGCACGGCGAGCATCCGATCATGGGCGGCGAACAGCGCCGCGAACTCCTGCTCGCGCCCACCCTGCTCGCGCGCCCATTCGGCGTAGCCGGCGGCGTCGATGAGGTCGGCCTTGAGCCGGTCGATGCGCCGCACAAAGCCGGCGAACAGCGCCAGCGGGCGGCCGCGAAAGTCGTGGTGGCGAAGCTCGAGCGCGCCGGCCTCCTCGAGCAGCATCGCGAGGCGCTCGGCGGCGCTGGCGACCGGGGTGAGCTCCTCGACGCCAGCCGCGGCCGACTGCTCGGCGATCAGCCGGGCACAGAGCCCATGGCTGCTGTAAACCGATAGCTCCTCGTGCGGACCGTCGAGAACCGTCTCGATCCGGTTCAACGCGGCCTGCACGGCGGTCTCGTCGCGCGCGATCAGCAACGGCCGCTGCGGCTCTAGACCCTGCTCGCGAAACCAGCACAGACGCCGGATCAGGACCTCCGTCTTGCCCGTGCCGGCGCCGGCCAGGATCAACAGTGGCGCTCGGCGATCGGTGACGCTGTCGCGTTGCGCGTCGGTCAGCCCGTCGAGTGCATTCGCCACGCACCTAGGATATGTCTGCATGGAGGCCTCCGCGGCGGCGCCAGACTGGCTTGCGGCGTGCCGGCGGATCGTCGTCGAGCTGCGCGCGATGCTCGACGGCCATCCGAGCACGAGTGAGCGCGCGGTCGAGCTCGGTCGCGGCGAGGGCGGTGACCAGACGGTGATGATCGATGCCGCAGCCGAGGAGCTGATCTTCGCCGAGCTGGCAGCGCTGCACGCCGCCGGCCACAGTTTCGTCGCGATTTCAGAGGAGCGTGGCACGGTTCGCTTCGATGGCCCCCAGCTGGCGGGCGCCGGCGCCGCTGGCGGGCTTCGCGTCGTCGTCGACCCGATCGACGGGTCGCTGAACGCCAAGCGCCGGCTCTCGCCCTACACCGTGTCGATCGCCGTCGCCGACGGTCCGACGATGGCCGACGTCAGCTTCGGTTTTGTCTACGACTTCGGTTCGGCTGAGGAGTGGACCGCGGAGCGCGGTCGCGGAGCACTGCTCAACGACGTCGCGCTTAGCGTCGACGGCAGCGAGCGCCGCAACGCGAGCGGCCTGCTCGAGCTTGTGGCGATCGAGATGGCCTGGCCGCGCGCGCTCGCCGCGAGCACGCCGGCGCTGGCCGGCGCCGCCCACCGCCTGCGAACGTTTGGCTCGATCGCCTTCTCGCTCTGCCAACTCGCCGGCGGTCGTCTCGACGGCGTGGCGACGCTGTCGCGCGCGCGCTCGGTTGACACCGCGGCGGCGCAGCTGATCGTGCGCGAGAGCGGCGGCCACGTGGCGTTCATCGCCTGCGAGGACCCGCTCGGAGCCTCGCTCGAGATGACCGACCGCTCACCGGTCATCGCCGCGCAAACGCAGGCCGCGCTTGCCCAGCTACGGGGAGTGCCATCATCACAGGCGTGATCGACTGGAGCCTCGTCTCGCGGATCGCCGGTGCGGTCTCCGGCGAGCGCCAACGCGGGACCTTTGCGGGCAAGGACATCGGCCCGGTCGCTCAGGACGCGGCACAGCGCGTCGCCGACTACACCGGCCTGACGCCGCTGGCGCCAGTGCCGCCGCCGGAACTGGTCTCGCGCGCCGGCTGGATCGCCGCCAACGTTGCCTCGATGCGCCCGGTGTTCGATTCGCTGGAGGAGCGCCTGACCAGCCAGGGCCTGGGCGGGCCGCTCGGTCGCGCCAGCCGGGCGGCGACCGGTGCCGTGCTCTCAGCACACCTCGGCGCGCTGATCGGGTTCCTCTCGCAGCGCGTGCTCGGGCAGTACGACATGCCGCCGCTGGATCCAAAGGCGGACACGCGTCTGCTGCTCGTCGTCCCCAACCTGCTCCAGACGGCGCAGCGGCTCGAGGCCGACCGCGACGACCTGCTGCGCTGGGTGACCGTGCACGAGATCACACACGCTGTTCAGTTCACCTCGGTCCCCTGGCTGCGCCCGCACCTCGTCGGCGGGCTGCGCGAGCTGCTCGACTCGCTCGAGCTGCGCGTGTCGGCACCGCCGTCGCTGCGAATACCGACCAGCGCCGACCTGCGCGAGCTCGCCCGCGGCGCTCGCCGCGGCGAGCTGATCACGTTCGTGATCGGGCGCGAACGCCGCGCGCTGGTCGATCGGCTGCAGACCACGATGGCCGTGATCGAAGGACACGCCGAGCACGTGATGGACGCCGTCGGCGCCGAGATCATTCCCGCGCAGGCCGAGCTGCGGCAGTCACTCGAGCAGCGCCGCGCCACCCGCTCGACGCCGCTGCGCGTGCTCGAGCGCATCCTCGGCATCGAGCTGAAGCTGCGCCAGTACCGCGACGGCAAGCGCTTCTGCGACGAGGTGGTCAACCGCGGCGGCGTGGACACGCTGAACCGCGTGTGGTCCTCACCGGAGGCCCTTCCGAGCGCTCCCGAGCTCGCCGATCCCGACCTCTGGATGGCCCGGACCGCGGTTCCGCTCGTCACAAAGTAGTAAGCTCCAGACCCCGTCAAATCAGGCTCGCGTCCGGAGTTTCAAACGTTTTGTTACAAACTCGCGTTTTTTTACGCCAAACAAATGTTCGCTGCTATGCTGGGTATGTGGCTAGCGACGAGCCCTACGTGAGCAAGACCGAGCAGGCTGGCACGGAGCCCGTTGCGATGGACGGCGCCGAGCTCGAGGTTGCGCGCTCGCGCAGCATCGCCGAGCGCGCGCTGCTCGTCCCGCTTGGCGCGGCGCTGGTCGCCGGCGACGAGCTGCGGGGGCTGGTTGCGGCGCTGTCGAGCGCCGAGAAGGCGGACGCGCAGCTGCGTCAGTTCGAGGAGCGGGCCGTTGCTGCACGCACTCAAATCGAGCTGCAGCTGCGCCGCCGACGCTCGCAGGTCAGCGAGTGGGACGCGCGCATCGGGCGGATGCGTGAACAAGTGCGCGACACGATGCACGATCTGGCGTCAAAGCGAGGAGACGTCGCCTAACAGATTTTGGCGATTGTGCCGAAAAGCTCTTTAGCGATCTTCCCCCGCCCGGCTCGGAGAGGCCGGCCACCGGGATGGTCTGCCGGCCTCATATCCCGTCGGCAGTGTAGGACCCTCTCCTCCCTCGACTTTCGGGGCGTCTCCAAAGGGCGTCCCGAAGGTCTTTAACGGGGCCGGTCTTCAACCGTGGCGTGTTTGCGACAATGACCGAGATGCCGACGATCGAAGAGATCCGCCACGCGCTCGAGGTCGTGATCGACCCCGAGCTGCACCGCTCGATCGTCGAGCTCGACATGGTGCGCACGATCGAGCCTGCTGCGGACGGTACGGTCGCGGTCACGGTCACGCTGACGACGGCCGGCTGCCCGATCCGCGGGCACTTCCAAACCTCGGTGCGTGATGCCGTGATGGCACTCGACGGCGTGCGCGCCGTGAAGGTCAGCTTCGACGTGATGGACGACGCCCAGAAGTCGGCGCTGCGCCAAACGCTCGGTCGCGCCGAGCTGCCGCAGGGAGCACTCGCGCAGGTGCAGAACGTCGTCTGCATCGGCTCCGGCAAGGGTGGCGTCGGCAAGTCCACGCTGACGGCGAACCTGGCCGCCGCGTTGGCGTCCGAAGGACGCCGCGTCGGCGTGCTCGACGCTGACGTCTGGGGCTACTCGATTCCGCGGATGCTGGGCCTCGGCAGCGAGCGCCCGGCTGTTTCCGCGGAGCGCAAGATCATCCCGCTCGTCGCCGGCGGCATCAGCGTGATGTCGATCGGCTTCTTCGTCGAGGAGGACGCGGCGGTCGTCTGGCGCGGACCGATGCTGCACAAGGCGCTGACGCAGTTTCTCAACGACGTCGACTGGGGTCCGCTCGACTTCCTGCTGATCGATCTGCCGCCGGGCACCGGCGACGTCTCGATGACGCTCGCCCAGCTGCTGCCTCAGGCGACCTTTGTGATCGTCACAACGCCGCAGCCGGCCGCACAGCGCGTGGCACGGCGTGCAGCCGAGATGGCGCACAAGGTGTCGCTGGAGATCGCCGGCGTGATCGAGAACATGGCCGGCTTCGTCACGCCAGACGGCGAGCGCTACGCGATCTTCGGCGAGGGCGGCGGGCAGGAGCTGGCCGACGAGCTCGAGGTGCCGCTGCTCGCCAAGGTGCCGTTGACGATGGCTCTGCGCGAGCAGTCCGATGCCGGTGTTCCGCTCGTCGTCCACGACCCGGACGACGCCGCCGCACAGGCGATTCGTCACGCTGCCCGCGGGCTGATCGCGCTGGCACCGCCACCGCGCGCACCCGAGCCCGAGCCCGTGGGCTTCGCCTTGCCGATGGCTGGCTGATGTCCCGCCGACTGGCGGTCGGCACTCTCGGCGGCTTGGCCGCGGCGCTGTTGACACCGGCGTCGGCGCTGGCCCACGGGCTGGTTCTGCGGACCGATCTGCCGATCCCCCAGTGGCTCTTCGCCTGGGCCGCGGCGGTTGTGCTCGTGGTCTCGTTCGTCGCCCTGGCCACGCTATGGCCGGCGCCGCGCCTGGCGCGCCTGCGCGAGCGTCCGCTGGGTCGCTGTCCGGGCTGGCTCGAGCCGGTCTGCGGCGCGATCGGCATCGCCCTGTTCGTGCTCGTCGTCTACGCCGGCATCGCCGGCTCACAGATCACGACGGACAACTTCACGCCGACTTGGATCTACGTCGTCTTCTGGGTCGGCCTGGCCTTCGCGAGCATTCTCTTCGGCGACGCCTTCCGTCCGTTCAACCCGTGGCGCGCGTTTGCCCGCGCGGTCTCCTGGCTGGCCGCGCGCGCCCGTCGCGGGCGCCCCGGCTCGCAGCCGCTGCACTACCCGGACTGGCTCGGCCGCTGGCCGGCGGCGCTCGGGATCCTCGCCTACGCCTGGCTCGAGCTGGTCTACGTCAACCGCGACGTCCCGAACGTGCTGGCGTTCCTCGCGCTCGGCTACGCCGCCGTCCAGCTGGTCGGCATGAGCTTGTATGGAATCGAGGCCTGGACCGACCGCGCCGATGCCTTCGCTGTCTTCTTCGCGATGTTCGCGCGCATGGCGCCGTTGCGCTGGGAGCCGGACGCGGCGGGCGGCTGGCGCGTCTGGCTGCGAGCGCCGTTTGTCGGCGCGACCCAGCTCGATCTGCTCCCCGGCACGCTCGCGGTGGTGATCGTGATGATCGGATCGACGAGCTTTGACGGCTTCGAGGTCGGGACCCTGTGGGTCGACCCGGGCGGCATCTTCGACAAGCTGCAATCTTGGTTTCTCACCCTCGGTGCCGGCTACGTCGGCGCCGACGAGCTGGCGGCCACGGTCGGCCTGGTCGCAACCGTCGCGCTGGTCGCGGCGATGTTCCGCCTCGGCGTGCGCGGGATGCGATCGATCAACGCCGACTACGACAGCGACCAGCTCGCGCGGACCTTCGCGCACACCCTGCTGCCGATCTCGATCGGCTACTTCGTCGCCCACTACTTCTCACTGCTCGCCTTCCAGGGACAGGCGGTTTACAGCCTCGCCTCGGATCCGCTCGGCAACGGCGCGAACCTGTTCGGCACAGCCAACGTCCAGGTCGACTACAGCGTGCTGACCGGGAACCTGCTGTGGTACACGCAGGTCGGCGCGCTGATCATCGGCCACGTCGCCGGCCTCACGCTGGCGCACGACCGCGCGCTCACGCTCTACCGCCGCGCGCGCGACGCGACGCGCTCGCAGTACTGGATGCTCGCCGTGATGATCACCTTCACCAGCCTCGGCCTCTACATCCTCTCTTCGACCTACTGAGCCGCGAGCGTGCGGGCGCGCACGGGCGAGCGCTCAGTGGCTCTTGAAGTAGTCCGCGTTGATCTCGATGTACTTGCCCCACTCCGTCGGCAGCTGATCCTCGGCAAAGCAGGCGTCGACCGGGCAGGCTTCGACGCAGGCGTCGCAGTCGATGCACTCCTCGGGGTCGATGTAGAGCATTTCGACCTCGTCGTAGCCGGGCTCCTCGGGCGTCGGATGGATGCAGTCGACCGGGCACACCTCGACACACGAGTTGTCCTTGGTCCCGATGCAGGGCTCGGCGATGACGTAGGCCATGTGGGTGGGGTTCCTGGGTCGGGGACGAGAGGCGGGGCCAAATACTACGCATCCGGCGCGCCCGGCCCGCCAGCGGCGCACGCGAGCTCACTGGCTGACGCTGGCCCGCCGCTCGATCCAGGGGTGGGCCTGCTCGAGCTGCGCGGCGAGCGCCAGCAGCGTACCCTCGCCAGCCGGGCGGCCGGCGATCTGGACGGCGAGCGGCAGACCGTCCTCACCGTGGAACAGCGGCAGCGCGATCGCCGGCTGACCGGTCGCGTTGAAGACCGGCGTGAACGGTGTGAAATAGCCCGAACGAGCGAACGTGGCGAGCGGATCAGCGGCCGAGCTGTCGATCGTGCCGAGCGGCAGCGGGCGCTCGGCGAGCGCCGGTGTGAGCAGTGCGTCGTAGTGCTCCAGAAACGTGACCAGGGCGCGCATTCGCGCCTGAATCTGGGTCTGCAGAACCTGAAACGCGACGGCGCTGATCTCCTGGCAGCGCTGCCACAGAGCCCAGCTCAGCGGCTCCATCTCCGACGCCCGTGGTTCGCCCCTGCCACCAGCCAACGACGCCAGGTAGACGCCGACCGCCACGTGCGCGGCAAAGTAGTCGCCGAACAGGTCCAGCAGGTCCTCGCCCTGCCAGGGCAGCGTGACCTCCTCGACCTGATGGCCGAGGCTCTCCAGCAGCGCCGCGGCACGCGTCGTCGCCTCGACACAGAGCCGATCCACCTGCGCGTCCGGGATCGGCGGCACCGTCGTGAAGGCGATTCGCAGCTTGCCGGGATGGCGCGCGGCGGTCTGGGCAAACGGCTCGGCGGGCGCCGGAGCAAGTGCCGCGTCACCCGACTCGTAGCCTGCGAGCACGTCGAGCAGTGCCGCGGTCTCGGCGACCGTGCGCGTCAGCACGCCGTCGACGACGAGTGCCGAGGCGCCGAGCTCCGGCGCCGGCGAAACCCGGTGGCGCTGGGCCTTCAGCCCGACCAGGCCGCAGCAGGCGGCGGGAATGCGCAGCGAGCCGCCGCCGTCGTTGCCGTGCGCGATCGGCACCATTCCCGCCGCCAGCGCCGCGGCGGCGCCGCCGGAGGAGCCGCCGGGGGTACGCTCGAGGTCCCAGGGGTTGCGCGCCGGGCCGTGCAGCACCGGTTCGGTGACCGGCAGGATGCCGAACTCGGGAAGCTTTGTCGTACCCACGATGACGAAGCCGGCGCGGCGCAGACGGGCGACGACGCTGTGGTCGTAGGGCGCGATGAAGTCGCGCATCAGCGCGGCACCCTGGGTCAGGCGCAGGCCGCGCACGGCGCGGTTGTTCTTGATCGCGATCGGGACACCGGCAAATGGGCGCTCGTCGCCGGGGCGGATAGCCGCGGCCGTCGCGAGCGCACCGTCCGCATCGACCTCGACAAACGCCCCGACGGTGCCGTCGAGCGCATCGATCGCCTCCAGCGAGGCGTTCACCAGCTCGGTCGCCGAGCACTCGCCGCTGTTCACCAGCGCGGCCAGTGCGCCGGCCGAGCGGAACATCAACGCGTCGGACATGGCTGCTTCCGCGAGCTCGACACGACGAGCAGCGTATCGGGGCGGCATTCGTGCGAGGCTTACGCGGGGGCAGCCAGAGAAAGCGGACCTGATGAGCGAAGTTCAGTCCGGCCTCGAAGGCGTCGTCGCCTTCGCCACCGAGATCGCCGAGCCCGATCGCGACGGCGGCGCGCTGCGTTACCGCGGCGTCGATATCGAAGAGCTAGTCGGACAGGTGCCCTACGAGCAGGTCTGGGGCCTGCTCGTCGACGGCAGCTTCCAGCCCGGGCTACCGCCCGCCGAGCCCCACCCGCTGACTGTGCGTTCGGGCGATGCTCGCGCCGATGTCCAGGCGGCGCTGGCGATGCTCGCACCAGAATGGGGCTTTCGCCAGCTGATCGACATCAGCGAGGAGGAGGCCAGAGGCAACCTCGCGCGCGCTTCCGTGATGGCGCTCTCGTTTGTCGCGCAGTCGGCGCGCGGCAGCGGCCGAGCGCCGGTGCCGCAGGCCGAGGTCGACAAGGCGCACTCGATCCCCGAGCGCTTCTTGATCCGCTGGCGCGGCGAGGCAAATCCCGACCACGTCAAGGCGATCGACGCCTACTGGATCTCGGCCGCCGAGCATGGCATGAACGCCTCGACGTTCACCGCCCGCGTCGTCGCCTCGACGGGCGCCGACTGCGCAGCCGCCCTGTCGGCCGCCGTCGGCGCGCTCTCGGGGCCGCTGCACGGCGGCGCCCCGTCGCGGGTGCTCAAGATGCTCGACGAGGTCGAGGCGCTCGGCGACGCCAGCCGCTGGGTCCGGGACGCACTCGATCGCGGCGAGCGGCTGATGGGCTTCGGCCATCGCGTGTACCGCGCCGAGGATCCGCGCGCGCGCGTCCTGCGCCGCACCGCGAGCGAGCTCGCCTCACCGCGCTTCGAGGCCGCCGAGGCACTCGAGGCTGCGGCGCTGACGGAGCTTCGGGCGCGCCACCCGGATCGTGTCCTCGCGACCAACGTCGAGTTCTGGTCGGCGGTCGTACTCGATCACGCCGAGGTCCCGCCGGAGCTCTTCACGCCGATGTTCAGCTGCGCCCGGACGGCCGGCTGGTCGGCTCACATCCTCGAGCAGAAGCGCGAAGGCCGGCTGATCCGCCCAAGCGCCAAGTACGTCGGCGAACCACCCCGCCCCCGCACCGCGGTGGACGGATAGCCGAGCGGTCAGACCTCGCTCGTTACAGTCGGTAGCGGTGCGCCAAGGCGCGCTCCTTCTGCGACGCGACCGGGCAGCAAATGCTCAAGCGCTGGGAACACGCGGTTCGCATGCGGCGCAGGCTGCCTTTCTAACGAATAGAGGCACACATGTCACGTTCCCATGGGCGGCGTCTGTCGCCCGCAATCGTCATCTCGGTGATCGCCCTCGTCGTCGCCGCATCGGGCACCGCGGTCGCCGCAGGTGGTCTCGTGAGCGGCAACAAGCTGATCAGGCAGGACTCGCTGTCAGGCAATCGCTTGGTCAACAAGTCGGTCACCGGCCCACAGGTCAAGTCGGACACCCTCAAGACCGTGCCGAAAGCCGACAAGGCCGGATACGCAACCGACGCGCTCAACGCGACCAACGCAGTCAACGCGGCCGCCGCAGTCACCGCAACCACGGCAACCAATGCCGGCAACGCCACGGATCTGAATGGCCTGCCAGCATCGGCGTATGAGCCGGCAGCCGAATTCGCGCGTACTGGCGTCGTCGTGGCAACCTCAGGGCAGACGGTTACGTTGGCGCACTTCGCCCCGTTCACCCTGTCTCTCGACTGCGTCGCCGGAGGCGCCGGTGCCGTGCAGGCCGAGATCAACGCGTCAACGACCGCTGCAAACTCGGTGATGGCGGGCACATCGGTCGGTGCCGGAGGAACGGCCCTCAACATCGACCCCCTCACGGGCGGCAGCGGCAACGTGTTCGCAGCCAACAGCCCCAACTCCACCTACACGTTCGCCACTTCGGCGGGAGCCTATCTGGCTAATCTGGAGATCGGTAACGATTTCCCCGGCGCCGCCACCAGCACCTGTTTCGCAACGGCACTTGTCAGCGCCAGCTGACCGGGTCTGATTGCGCGAACCGACGAGAAGTGCGCGGGGCCCGGCCTAGGCCGGGCCCCACAGCGTGCGGCTGTACCTAAACGAAAGGCCGCGCAAACCCCGCGGCCTTTCAGCTGACGAGAAGCTTTTGAGGCCCGGCTTTGCCGGGCCTCAAAACTTCGAGTCTTTACATCATCCCGGACATGTCGGGCATGCCACCGCCGCCACCGCCGGCGCCCGCGTCCTTGTCGGGCACCTCGGCGACGATCGCCTCGGTGGTGAGGATGTTCTTGGCGATCGACGCGGCGTTCTGCAGCGCTGAACGCGTGACCATCGCCGGGTCGATCACGCCGGCGGCGACGAGATCGACGATCTCGTTGGTCGCGGCGTTGAGGCCGAAGCCGGCCTTTGCCTTGCGCACATCGTTGACGACGACCGAGCCTTCGAGCCCGGCGTTCTCAGCGATCTGGCGCAGCGGCTCCTCCAGCGCGCGGAGGACGATCCTGGCGCCGGTCTTCTCGTCATCGTCGGTCAGCCCGTCGACATCGACCGACTTGGTCGCCGCCAGCAGCGCTACGCCACCACCGGGCACGATGCCCTCCTCGAGGGCGGCGCGGGTGGCCTGGAGCGCGTCCTCGACGCGGTGCTTCTTTTCCTTCATCTCGGTCTCGGTGGCTGCGCCGACCTTGACCACGGCAACGCCGCCAGACAGCTTCGCGAGGCGCTCCTGGAGCTTCTCGCGGTCGAAGTCTGAGTCGGTGTTGTCGATCTCGGTCTTGATCTGGTTGATCCGGCCCTTGATCGCGGCGGCATCACCGGCACCATCGACGATCGTCGTCGTGTCCTTGGCGACGACCACACGACGAGCGTGCCCGAGCTGCGAGACCTGCGTGTTCTCGAGCTTGAGTCCCATCTCCTCGGTGATGACCTCGCCGCTGGTGAGGATTGCGATGTCCTCGAGCATCCGCTTGCGGCGATCGCCAAAGCCCGGGGCCTTGACGGCAACACCTGTGAACGTGCCACGGAGCTTGTTGACGACCAGCGTCGCGAGCGACTCGCCCTCGACGTCCTCGGCAATGATCAGCAGCGGCTTACCCGACTGGATGACAGCCTCCAGCACCGGCAGCACGTCGCGAACCGAGCCGATCTTCTGATTGGCGATGAGGATGAATGGATCCTCGAGTACGGCCTCCATGCGGTCCTGGTCGGTGACCATGTAGGGCGAGATGTAGCCCTTGTCGAACTGCATGCCCTCGGTGAATTCGAGGTCCATGCCGAACGTCTGGCCCTCCTCGACGTTGACGACGCCGTCCTTGCCGACCTTCTCGATCGCGTCAGCAATGACGTCGCCGATCTCCTCGTCGCCGGCCGAGATCGTCGCAACGCGCGCGATCTGGTCCTTGCCGGAGACCTCCTTGGACTGCGTGCCGATGTTCTTGACAACCTGATCGACAGCCTTCTCGATGCCGCGCTTGAGGGCGAGCGGGTTGGCGCCGGCCGCAACGTTCTTGAGTCCCTGGCGAACGATCGCCTGGGCAAGCACCGTCGCCGTCGTCGTACCGTCACCGGCGACATCGTTGGTCGCCGTGGCGACCTCGCGCACGAGCTGGGCACCCTGGTTCTGGAACGGGTCCTCAACCTCGATTTCGCGGGCGATGGTGACACCGTCGTTGGTGATCGTGGGGGCGCCGAACTTCTTGTCGAGGACGACGTAGCGGCCCTTCGGGCCGAGCGTCACCTTGACCGCGTTGGCGACCGCGTCGACACCCTCTTCGAGCGCCTTGCGTGCCTCGCCGGCGTACTTCAGTTCTTTGTGAGCCATGTTGGTTCAGTCTCCTTAGGACTCGACGAGCGCAAGGACGTCAGACTCGCGGAGCACGAGCAGCTCCTCGCCGTCGACCTTGATCTCGGTTCCGCCGTACTTGCTGTAAAGGACTTCGTCACCCGCTGAGACGTCGAGCGGGATCCGCTTGCCGTCGTCGTCGAGCTTGCCGTCGCCAACAGCGATGACCTTGCCCTTCTGTGGCTTTTCCTTCGCGGTGTCGGGAAGAACGAGGCCACTCGCGGTGGTCTCCTCCTCCTCGATCGCCCGCACGATCAGCCGATCGCCGAGGGGCTTGAGCTTCATCTTGAAACCTCCGTTGAGTGTGTGCTTCCGGCGCGCGCGCCGGGCAAAGTCCCGGTGCAGTGGCACTCTCAGTCGGAGAGTGCCAAGCGCACAACAAATATATAGGTTTTCCGGCAAACGTCAAGCGAAAACTGGCACTCTCATGCGCCGAGTGCCAAAACATCGCCGGGCTCAGCGAAAGGCGAACAGGATCGCCTTGGGCGCAGCCGACCCGCCGACCGGGTCAGTTCTGGGCGCCGCCGAAGCCCTTGACCATCTCGGTCATGCCGGCCGGCTTGTCGACGATCTGCGAGAAGCGCACGACCGTGACGATGTCGTCGAGCGAGACCGCGCGGCCATAGATCTGCTCGAGGAAGTGGACGAGCTCCTCGTGGCGGCGGAACTCGGGGTTGTCGTGCTCGATGTCGCGCGGTGAAAGATCGCGCAGCCGCATCACGTCGACCTGGTCGATGACGGCATCGAAGATCTTCTCGCGCGGCGAGTGCTGGAAGCCGATCGTGACGAGAACCGCCTGGCTCTTGCGGTATTTGTGCGACTTGTCGCCGAGCCGGATCGTCGCCGTCTTACGCCCACGCTTGAGCTGGTCAGCGAAAATCGTCGAATAGAAGTTGAGCACCTCCATCGCCGGGAGGCTATCGGTCCGGGCTTGATTTCGATAGGGCTTGCGCAACCATCTCGCGCTCGCCGGGGTAGGTGAGATCAGTCGCGGCCTGCGAGAGCGCCATCCAGCGCGCGTTGGCGATCTCGTGGTCGTGGTCGTCCGGCGAGCCGGAGCGATAAGCGAAGAGGAAGAAGCGCACGCGCTTGTCGACGAGGCGCCCGTCGCGCTTGTAGCGGTAGCGCACGTCGCCGAGCAGGTCGATCAGCTCGGCCTCTACGCCGCCCTCCTCGCGCACCTCACGCAGCGCGGCCTGCTCGGCCGTTTCATCGCCATCGAGATGCCCCTTGGGCAGCGCCAGCACCTTGGCGCCGTTGGCGGCGCGGCGCTTTGGCACGATCACGAGGACCTCGTCCCCCTTGACCACGACGCCGCCAGCCGAGTACTCCTCGCCATTGACCATGACTCCCATTTCAGCGCATCAGGCAGGCCGGCGTCGAGCCGGGGCGCTCCTGCAGGCCGCGCCGCTATGGTGAAAGCGTGCGCAGATGGATCTCCGCCGCGGCCTGCGTGCTCGGCCTTTTCGTGGCGCCGCTCGCCGCCGGCGCCAGCCCGCAACCGTCGACGACGAGCCTGCTGAACTCACGCTGGCTGTGGGCGACGGTCGACGTCTGCAGCACAGCAAGCAGCTCGGACGTCGTCGGCATCCGCGGCTCGATGCCGGGCACGGGCAACGCCGATGAGCACATGTACATGCTCTTCCGTCTGCAGTACCGCGACTCGGCGGGGGCCTGGGATTACGTCAAGAAGGGCGGCAAGTCGCGCTCGATCTACGTCGGCACAAGCGCCTACGTCAGCCGCCAGGCCGGACTGGACTTCCGTCTCACGGCGAGCACTGCGGCCGGCACCGAGCTACGCGGCGAGGTCTACTTCGACTGGCGGATCGATGGCCGCACCGAGCACCACGCTGTGCTCACGACGACCGCCGGGCACCTGGTCACGGCAGGCGCGAGCCCGCGCGGGCTGAGCGCCTCACACTGCACGATCGGCTGAGTCGCGGGGGGCGTCGAACAGCCGCGGGTCGTTGGTGATCACCGCGCTCACGCCGAGCATCTCCAGGCGGCGAATCTCGGCCGCGTCGTCAACTGTCCAGGCGTAGATCTCGCCGCCGGCGCCGAGCACCGCGGCGACAAGCGCCGGCGTGACGACGCGCCAGTGCGGTACTAGCGCGTCGACCTGTCCACCACGGATGCGCTCCGCGGCACGCCGCGGCAGCAGCGCGCGGTAGAGCCGGCCCAGCGTTGGCGTGATCAGTGGCGTGCCGCTGACGCCCGGGATCCTCGGCACAGTCCAGCCGATCCGCACCCCGGAGGCGTGTTGGCGGACCGTCTGCAGGCTGCGCCAGACGCCGCTGCTGATGAAGGTCCGCCCGAGCAGACCCGCCTCGCTGAGGGCGTCGAGCACGCGCCGCTCATAGCCAGCGCGCTTCAGATCGACCTGCAGGTCGACGCCGTCAAACGGCGGCGAGCCGAGGTGCGCGAGCGCCTCGGCAAGTGTCGGGGCAGCAACGGCGGCGAGCCGGCGGTAGTCGTGGACCACGTACAGCTCGCCGCTGCCGTCGGGGCGCTCGGCGAGGACGTCGAACTCGACCATGTCGACGCCGGCGGCAAGCGCCGCGTCGAAGCTCGCGAGCGTGTTCCCGGCGACAATCGCATCGGCGCCCTTGTGGCCGACGCGGATCAGCCTCGGTCGGCTCGACATCGGGTCTAGGCGCTCAACGTCAGGCGCCGCGGACCGGCGCGGAAACCGAGCTCGATCAGCAGTGGTTCGTAGCCGCCGCCGAGCACCGACTCGCCGTTGACCCGCTCGAGCTCGAGCTTGCCGATCCGTCCGGCGCGAACCGCGTCGGCCAGCGCGACCAGCGTCGCGCGCAGGCGCTCGCCGTCGGCGAAGGTCTGCAGGCCCCGTCCACCGGCTTCGACGTAACAGGCGAGCTCGGCGCCGACGAGCACGACGTAGGCGCCGGCCACGCGTGCACCGCGGCGACGCTCGCCCTCGTCCGCGGGCCAGGCGAGCGCCGCACCGTAGGGCTGTGCCGGGTCGCAGGCGGCGAGCACCAAGGGCGGCGCCTGGTCCAGATCACGCCGCGCGCGCAGACGCTCGACCGCCCCCGGCAGCGCGAACTGGGCGCCGCCGAGCCCCTCGATGAAGTAGCCGCGGCGACAGATGCCGAGCGTCTCGAGCGCCACGAGCGAGTCGTACAAGCCGGCGAAGCCGCCGGCGATGCCTTCGGCACGGACCAGCTCGCGGGTGAGGATGCCGTAGCGCTCGAGCAACAGCTCGGCGAGCGTACGCTGGCGGACGACGGGGTCACTCAGCGGATCGAAGAGCGGACTACACTGAGACCAGCGTCCCTGGATCGGTGCGCGCGTCTGGGCTCGCGAGGCGCGGCGGGCGGGGGCAAAGCGCCGGCCGGAACGGCTTGCGGCGCTCGCGCCGGCGAGCGCGAGCCGCGGTGCGCGCAGCGGCGCCCAGGCGTCGTTGGTCACCTCGCCGGCCCAGACCAGGTCCCACAAAGCCGCCGCCAAGGGTTGCGGCGCGATATCGATCTCGGCGATCAGATCGCTGAAGAAGCAAGGCGAGGCGGCGATCCGCGACCGGATCAGATCGTGCTCGCCCTCAGCCGGAAGCGTCGCGCGCGCCGGCATCACCGGCGCACCGATCGCCGCCGCGTCATCACGGAAGTAGAGCGCCACCCGCCCGGAGCGGGCGCCGAGCGGTCCGGCACCAACCCAGACGATCTCGCCGGCGGCGCAGAGCTGGTCGAGCCAGCTGGTCGAGTAGGCGCCGAGACGCCGCGGCAGCACATCGCGCTCCCACAGCTCGGCCGGCAGCGGAAGTCCCTGCAGCGCAACGAGCACCTCGCGCAGCCGCTCGACCCCCGCGCCCGCCGCCGGATGGCGATCGACGCCCTGCCAGGACGGCAGGAACAGCGCCAGCGCGCGACGGTCGGCGGGCTCGATCTCGCGGCGATGGACGGCGAGCGAGGCGCGACGCAAGCGTCGCAGGATCTCCGGGTCACACCACTCGCGCTCGCCGGCGCGGGCCAGCGGGTGAGCGGTCGGTCGCAGCTCCCCGCGCAACAGCTCACCGGTCGCCTCGAGCTCGCGCAGCGCGCTCGACGGATCGACGCCGTAGCGCGCGGCCAGTTCGGCGGTCGTGAACGGGCCGTGCGTGCGCGCGTGGCGCGCGGCGAGCTCACGCAGCGCGTCCGCCACCGGATCGAGGAACACGGCCGGCAATCCCGACGGCGGCACGACACCGAGCGCATCGCGGTAGAGGCCGGCGTCCTCGGCGGCGATGAAATGCGGCGCGCGGGCGATGCGCACGATCGCCGCACGGCGCTCGCGCACCAGCTCGGCAAGCATCGACTCGGCGTCGAGCGCGGGCAGCACACGCTCACGGGCCTGCTCGGTGGTCAGCGCCCCGAGCGCTCGCAGCACATCGTGCAGCTCGTCGCGCGAGGTTGCCTGGCGCTGTGGCGAACGCCGTTCGAGGTCGGCCTCGAGCTGCTCGAGCGCGCCGGCGTCGATCAGCTCGCGCAGCTCCTCCTGGCCAAGCAGCTCGCGCAGCAGCTCGCGGTCGAGCGAGAGCGCTGCGGCACGACGCTCGGCGTTCGGCGCGTCACCTTCGTACATGTAGGTCGCGACGTAGTCGAACAGCAGCGAGGAGGCAAACGGCGAGGCGGTCGGCGTCTCCACCTCGACGAGCGATATCTCGCGCGTCGCCAGCGCCGCCAGCAGCGACTCCAGCCCGCCGACGTCGAGCACGTCGCGCAGGCACTCGCGGTAGGTCTCGAGGATCACCGGGAAGTCGGGGTAGCGGCGGGCGACCTCGAGCAGCGTTTGAGATTTCAGCCGTTGCTGCCAGAGCGGCGTGCGGCGCCCGGGGTAGGCGCGCGGGATCAGCAGCGCGCGGGCGGCGTTCTCACGGAAGCGCGAGCCGAACAGTGCCGAGGAGCCGAGCTCGCCGACGATCAGCTGCTCCGCCTCGCCGGGCTCGAGCAGGATGATCTCCGCCGTCGGCGGCTCGTCGCTGTCGGGCAGGTGCAGGATGATTCCGTCGTCGGAGGCGATCGCGTCGGACTCGATCCCGCAGCGCTCGCGGATCCGCGCCGCCAGCGCGAGCGCCCAGGCGGCATGAACACGGCGACCGAACGGCGAGAGGATGCACAGCCGCCAGTCGCCGATCTCATCGCGAAACCGCTCGAGCACGATCGTCCGATCCGACGGCAGAACGCCGGTCGCAGCGCGCTGCTCAACGAGGAACTCGAGCAGGTTGCGGGCCGCCAGCCGGTCGAGGTCGTAGTCGCGCTCGAGCACCTCCGCCGACTGGTCAACGGCCCAACGCGCAAAGGCTCCGATCGCCTCGCCGAGTTCCTTCGGGCGACCGACACCGTCGCCGTGCCAAAACGGCACCGCGCCGCCGGCGCCGGGCGCCGGCGTCACGATCACGCGGTCGCGGCCGATCTCCTCGATCCGCCAGGCCGTCGCGCCGAGCAGGAAGGTCTGGCCCGGCCGCGCCTCGTAGACCATCTCCTCGTCGAGCTCGCCGACGCGGCGCCCGTCCGGCAACGTCACGAGGAACAGGCCGCGGTCGGGGATCGTACCGGCGTTGACGATCGCGAGCTTGTGCGCTCCCTTGCGCGCGCGGATCGTGCCGGCGATGCGGTCCCAGGCGATGCGCGCCCGCAGATCGCCGAACTCGCTCGACGGGTAGCGCCCGTCGAGCATGTCGAGCACGTTCTCGAGCAGCTCACGGCTCAGCTGCGAGTAGGAGTAGGTCCGCGTCACCAGAGCGTGGAGGTCCTCGACCGCGACGGTCTCGGCACTCGCGGAGATCGCGACGATCTGTTGGGCGAGTACGTCGAGCGCGTTGCGCGGCACAACCGTCTGCTCGATCCGCCCTTCGCGCATCAGCTTCACGACGACCGCGCACTCCAGCAGGTCACCGCGGAACTTCGGGAAGAGCCGACCTTTGCTTGTCGCTCCGACACCATGACCGGCGCGTCCGATCCGCTGCAGCCCGCGGGCGACAGACTTCGGCGATTCGACCTGGATCACCAGGTCCACCGCGCCCATGTCGATGCCGAGCTCGAGCGAGGAGGTGGCGACAAGGCAAGGAAGCTCGCCCGCCTTGAGCAGCTCTTCGATCGCCGTGCGCTCCTCGCGGGCCAGTGAGCCGTGGTGGGCGCGGGCGATCTCGCGCGGCGCGGCGGCGCCGGCACCAGCCTGCAGCGCCGCGTCGAGCTCGTTCAGGCGCAGGGCGAGTCGCTCCGCGGCGCGGCGGCTGTTGACGAAGATGATCGTCGAGGTGTGCGAGCGGACGAGCTCGAGCAGCTGCGGGTAGATCGCCGGCCAGATCGAGCCAACGGTCGCCTCGCCGCCGGGGAGCGGAACGAGTGGGTCGCTATCGGCCGCCGGCTCGGGCCGCGCCATCGACTCGACCGGCACGCGGATCTCGAGGTCAAGCGGACGCGAAGCGCCGACGTCGACGATGCGCGCGCGGCGCCCCGGTCCGACCATGAAGCGCGCGACCTCCTCGAGCGGGCGCTGGGTCGCCGAGAGGCCGATGCGCTGCAGCGGGCGCCCGTCGCGCAGCGCCTCGAGCCGTTCGAGCGTGAGTGCGAGGTGGGCGCCGCGCTTGGTCGCAGCGACGGCGTGGATCTCATCGATGATCACCGCCTCGGCGTCGGCGAGCAGGTCACGCGCGCGCGAGGTGAGCATCAGATACAGCGACTCCGGCGTGGTGATCAGGATGTCCGGCGCCGCGCGCAGCATCGCCGCGCGTTCGCGCTGGGGCGTGTCACCGGTGCGGATCGCCACACGCACGTCGAGGCCGAGTCCGCGCAGCGGCACGCGCAGGTTGCGCTCGATGTCGTATGAGAGCGCCTTCAGCGGCGAGACGTAGATCAGCCTGGTCGCGTGCTCGCCCGGTTGCGCGACGAAACGGTCGAGTCCCCAGAGGAACGCCGCGAGCGTCTTTCCCGAGCCGGTCGGCGCCGAGATCAGCACGTGCTCGCCGGTCGCAATCGCCGGCCAGGCCTGAGCCTGCACCGGCGTCGGCTCGGCAAACGCGCTGTCGAACCAATCCCGAACCAGCGGGGTGAAGGCGCTCAGTGGCATACAGCGACGTTATCGCGCCCGGTGGAAGGCTGCGGGCGCGTGGGCGTCATCGCCACCTTGGGGCGGTCTGTGTGGGGCGGAAGGTCCGCTCTTCACGGAGTCGCCAATGTCAAACTAGGACGGTGCTAACAGCCTTTGGGGCGACGGTCTTGACGTTCATGATGTTGATGTACGCGCTCGAGCGTCGCCACAGGGGATTCGTCCTCGCCTTCGCCTGCGGCTGTGCGCTTTCGAGCGCCTATGGGTTCCTCGCGGGCACCTGGCCGTTCGGCGTCGTCGAGGCGATCTGGACCGCGATCGCCCTGCAGCGCTACGTGGCAGGGGGCGAAGAGGTCGAACGCTCCTAGGCGGCGGCGAGCTCGCGCGCCCGCGCGAGGACGGCGTCGATCATCGGCTCCGTCAGGCGGCCGGTGAACGTGTTCTGCTGGCTCGGGTGGTAGCAACCGAGCAACGTAACCGGCTCGTTCAGGGCGAACTCGCCGGCGTGGGCAAAGCGCGGGCGGGGAGTGACGCGCACCGCGAACGTCCGCAGCGCGGCGTCCCAGGCAAACGCGCCGAGACAGACGATCACGCGCAGCGCTTCGAGCAGCTCGAGCTCGCGGCGCGCGAACGGCAGGCAGCGATCGCGCTCCTGCGGTGTCGGACGGTTCGCCGGCGGCGCACAACGCACGGCGGCGGTGACGAAGCAGTCGTGCAACGCTAGGCCGTCCTCGCGGGCGCTGGAATGCGGCTGGTTGGCCAGGCCCGCCCGCCAGAGCGCGGCGTAGAGGAAGTCGCCCGAGCGGTCGCCCGTGAACACGCGGCCGGTGCGGTTCGCGCCATGCGCCGCCGGCGCCAATCCGAGCACGGCAATCCGCGCCTTGGCGTCGCCGAAGCCGGCGACCGGGCGTCCCCAATACCGCTGGTCGGCGTAGGCGGCGCGGCGCTCGCGCGCGACCTGCTCGCGCCAGGCGACCAGACGCGGGCAGGCCCGGCAGCTCTCGATCTCCGCGGCGAGCGCGGCGAGCGCGATCTCGCGTAGGCTCTGTGACGTGCGTTCCCCGGCCGTGCTCCTCGCCATGCTGTGCCTACCAGTCGCTCTCGGCGGCTGCGCGCTCTCGCGCTCGCAGACCGCGACCAACTCGAAGATCCCCAAGGGAACGCCACCGCAGATTGGGGTCGTGATCAACGATCTGGCGAGTGATGCCGACGGCCTCGACTCGACCACGATCTGCAACAGCGTTCTCAGCAGCGCGCTGGCGGCCAAGCTGAACGCGGGCGGAGGCTGCACCAAGGCGGTCGGCGGACAGCTCAAGACGATCGACGACTTCACGCTGACGATCGAGGGCGTCAAGTGGAACTCGCAGACCGCGACCGCGGCGGTCCAGACCATCGTCAATGGCAAGCATCAGACGCAGACGCTCGATTTGGTCAATCAGCAGCACGGCGGCTGGCGTATCAACTCACTCGGCTAGCGTCGTGCCGTACTGCCGCGCGTAGTAGGCGCGGTAGGCGCCGGAGCGGATCGGCTCCCACCACCAGGCATTGTCGCGATACCAGCTGACCGTGCGCTCGATGCCCTGCTCGAAGCGCGTCTGAGCACGCCACCCGAGCGCCTGAACCTTCTCCGAGCCGAGCGAGTAGCGGCGGTCGTGGCCGGGCCGGTCGGCGATGTAGTCGATCAGCGACTGATCGACGTCGCAGAGCTCGAGGATCCGCTGCACCACAGCGATGTTGTCCGACTCGTCCGGGCCGCCGACGTTGTAGGTCTCGCCCGCCACGCCGTGCTCGAGGACGTGCGCGATCGCCCGCGCGAAGTCCTCGACGAACAGCCAGTTGCGTACGTTGCGGCCGTCGCCGTAGACCGGCACGCGGTCGCCGTGCAGCGCATTGAGCGTCACCAGCGGTATCAGCTTCTCGGGGTACTGGTAGGGGCCGTAGTTGTTGGAGCCGCGGCAGATCAGCGTCTCGAGGCCGAAGGTCCGCTGGTAGGCGGCGACGAGCAGATCGGCGCCGGCCTTTGTCGCGCTATAGGGGGAGGACGGCTCGAGCGGCGAGGTCTCGCTGAACGAGCCCTCCGCGATCGAGCCGTAGACCTCGTCGGTCGAGACCTGGAGGTAGCGAACGCCGTGTTCGCGGGCCGCCTCGAGCAGTGTGTAGGTGCCGAGGGCGTGGGTGCGGACGAAGGCGTCGGGCTCGGCGATCGAGCGGTCGACGTGGGTCTCGGCGGCGAAGTTGACGACGGCCTGCACGCCGGCGATCGCCTGCGCGACAGCGTCGGCGTCCTCGATCGCGCCGTGGATGAACGAGAAGCGGGGCTCGGACTCGACGTCGCGCAGCGTTTCGCGCCGGCCGGCGTAGGTCAGCTTGTCGAGCACCACGACCTCGTCGTCGCTCGTGCCGAGGCGCTGGCGAACAAAGTTCGAGCCGATGAAGCCGGCGCCACCGCAAACCAGCAGCTTCATCGTGAGGCCTTTTCGCGAACCTCGGCGAGGTATGCCGCGAGCCCGCCGCGCCACGGCGCGAGCCGCGGAACCTCAGCGCGCTCGCTGGCCAGCACGCTCCACGCGGGCCGCGGCGCGGGGCGCGGGAACTCGCTGGAGAGCACCGGGCGCACGGCGCAATGAACCCCGGCCTGGCTGAATATCTCCCGCGCGAACTCGTTCCAGGAGCACTGGCCGGCGCCCGCGATGTGCTGGATCCCAGCGACGCGCCGCTCCGCCACTTCGACTAGCGCGTCGGCGAGCTGGCCCGCGAACGTGGGCGAGCCGACCTGGTCGGTGACCACGGAGACCTCCTCGCGGCCGGCGCCGGCCAGTTCCAGCATCGTCGTGACGAAGTTGCGGCCACCGGCACCGAAGAGCCAGGCGGTGCGGACGATCGCGTGCTCGGAACCGGCCGCGAGCACGGCGTGCTCGCCAGCCAGCTTGGTCCGGCCGTAGGCACTGCGCGGGGCGGCCTGATCGGACTCGAGGTACGGCCGCTCGGACTCGCCGTCGAACACGTAGTCGCTCGAGACATGAACCAGCTGCGCCCCCCGCGCGCTCGCCGCCGCCGCCAGCAGCCCGGGGGCGCCGCCGTTGAGCTCGAGCGCCTCCGGCTCGTGCGACTCGGCACCATCGACGTCGGTCCAGGCGGCGCAGTTGACGACCGCGTCGGGGCGTTTAGCGGCGAGCGCTGCGTCAATCGCGTCGCGATCGCACACGTCGAGCTCGGCGTGGGTCGGCGCAGTTACGTCGTGGTCTTGGCGCTCGGCTGCTGCGACGACGTAGCGAGCAAGCATTCCGCCTGAACCGGTGATCAGGATCCGCATCAGGGCACCGTGATCTCTGACCTGTCGCCGACCATCAAACGGTAGGCATGCGGTTGACGGGTGTCGCGCGAGATGTGCACATTGCGCCCCAGCAGCGAGGACTCGACACGCCCGTCGAGATCACGGATGACGCAGTCGGCGAGCAGGATCGAGTGCTCGACCTCGGCGCGCTCGATCGTGCAGCCCTCGCCGATCGCCGTGTAGGGACCGACGTAGGCATCGATCAGCTGGGCGCGGGCACCGACGATCGCCGGTCCACGGATCGTCGAGCGCACGATCTGCGCGCCCGCCTCGACGACGACTCGGCCGTCGAGCTGCGCGTCGGTCAGCTCGCCTTCGCAGCGCGGCTCGATCGTGTCGAGGATCAGGCGATTTGCCTCGAGCATGTCCTCGAGGCGCCCGGTGTCCTTCCACCAGCCGCGCACGACATGCGATTCGACCCGCAGACCGGCGTCGAGGAGGTGTTGGATCGCATCGGTGATCTCGAGCTCGCCGCGGACGCTCGGCGCGATCGCGCGCGCGGCGTCGTGCACCGCGGCGGTGAACATGTAGACACCGACGAGCGCGAGGTTGCTCTGCGGATCATCAGGCTTTTCGACCAGCGCCACGACGCGGTCGCCGTCGAGCTCGGCGACGCCGTAGCTCTGCGGATCGTCGACCGGCGTGAGCAGGATCAGCGCGTCCGGCTCACTCTGGCGGAAACGCTCGACCAGGTCGCTGATGCCGCCCTGCAACAGGTTGTCGCCGAGGTACATGACGAACGGGTCCGCGCCGAGGAACCCCTCCGCGGTGAGGACGGCGTGAGCCAGGCCGGCCGGCTCGTCTTGGACGATGTAGCTGATCTCGACGCCGAACTGGGCGCCGTCGCCGACCGCGGTACGGATCTCATCGCCGGTCTCGGGGGCGATCACGATCCCGATCTCGGTGATGCCGGCCTGAGCGATCGCCTCGATCCCGTAGAACAGCACCGGCTTGTTTGCCACCGGCACGAGCTGCTTGGCGCTCGTGTGCGTAATCGGCCGCAAGCGCGTGCCCCTGCCGCCAGAGAGGATCAGACCCTTCATCGTGGGAGCGCGCAGTGTTTCACAGAACGCGGGCGCCAAATGGCCGTGCGCCGGCGATCAGGACCCCCGACGCTGTCTCACTTCAAACGTTTGGCCGCGGCGAGCACCGCCAGCCGAGCGTCGGCGGGCTCGAGCACGACAGCGTCACCAGCCTCCTTGAGGACCTCGCGGACCAGCCAGTCGAGGCCGGCGAAGCTCAGCTCAACGGCGATCGCGCCGTCGGGGGACTGCTCGACGACCTTGCGCTGCTCGCGCGCCCAGCGCATCCGCTCCGGCGAGACCCACACGCGCGCGGTACGCGAAGACGCGACCTCGCCGGTTCTTGGCCAACCGTCAACGTCGGCCGCCGGGTTGACCTCGGGCCGCGGCTCGAACTGCTCTTCGGTGAGCTCGGCGCGCTTGATCCGGTCAAGGCGAAAGTGACGGACGGCGGCTTTGGCAGGGTCGTAGGTGGCGACGTACCAACCCTCGCGACCGTTGATCAGGGCGTAGGGCTCAACGCGACGAGCGGAGAACTCGTCCTCGTTCTCCTTGTAATAGTCGAGCTCGAGCAGGACGCGCTTCTTGATCGCCTTCGACACCACCCGCGCCACGCCCGAGTCATCGCTGGCGGCGTCGGCCACCTGCAACCCCTGTTCCATCGGGTCCTCGCCGAGCGCTTTGACGATCTTGTCGCGCGCCGAGGCCAGCGAGCCCTGGGGCAGGTGTTCGCCGATCAGGTCGATCGCGGCGACGAGCGCCTTGGCCTCCACCGGGAGCAGGCGCGCGGGACGGGCGAAGTTGTCGCTGTAGGGCTCGGGGTCGACCTCGACGGTGCCGGCGACCTCGTCGATCTCGGCGTAGAGCACGTAGGAGCCGCCGCCGAAGTTGACGACGTTGAGCACGCCGATGTCCTCGCGCAGCTCGGCGTCGCTGATCTGCAAGCGCTCGCAGAGATCGGTCAGCTCGAGCACCCGGCTGGCGCGACCGGCTTGAATCAGGATCGACGCCAGCGTCACCAGCCGCGCAAAGCGCTCCGGCCGGATCGCCGCCTCACCGCGGCCGTTCGCCTCATGCGTACCGTTGCTGGACGGGGCGACCGCGGCGGTGGGCAGCAGCGCACTGGCCGGCGGATGGGTGTGGCGCTCGATGATCAGCGCGACCCGACGGTCGAACTCGGCTAGTAGTTCGGGCGGGCCGAGCAGGCGCGCGTGCTCGCCCAGTCCGAGCACCCAGGAGATCAGCTGGCGAGGACTCGAGTACTCCGTGACGAGCAGGCGATCGCCGCTGCCCTCGATGTCGCGTACCTCACCGTAGCGGCCAAAATGGCGCTCCAGTTGCCAGGCGATCCGCTCAGCGACGCGGATCTCGGCCGAGCCCACGACCTCGCCGAACTGCCAGTCGGCCCGGCTCGCATAGGCCCGAGGGTCGAAGTCCGTCGGCCGGCGGAAGTCGTGCTCGGCCTTGGTCGCGTAGGCAACCTTGCCGCGGATTCGCGACAGGCGAAAGACGCGCAGCGCGTCGCGCTCGTGCGAGTGGCCGAGCAGGTAGAACTGACAGCCGCGATAGAGCAGGTGGTAGGGATCGACCTTGCGCGGTCCCAGCTCGTCGCGCTCCATCGTGTAGTAGTCGAAGGTGATCGTCTTGTGGCGAAAGATCGCCGTCTCCACCTTGACCAGCCGCTGCGACAGATCGTGACCGCCGGCCGACGCGGTTATCCCGAGCGCCACGCCGCGCTGGTCTGGCGCCTGCAGTGGACTGGGGCGGCCCCAGGTGATCTGCTGCAGCGCGAGCCGTAGCGGCTCGGCGTAGGCGAACTCGCCGTCGAGCAGCGAGAGCGCGGTGGCCAGCGCGGCGAGCTCGCTGTCGGAAAACTCGATCGCCGGTAGATGGAAGTTCTCCGGCCGCAACGAGTAATTCTCCTGCTCGGCGACGCCGTCGAGCGGCTTCTCGACGGTGAGCGGGATCCGCAGCGATTCAAGCTCGGCGCGGTCGGCGTAAAAACGGCGCGCGAACGCATCTTCGTTCATGCCGCTGTATCCCTCGACGTCGCGTTTGATGTCGAGCGCGGTCACCGGCCGGCGCTCCGCCATCAAATATGAGATCAGCGACAGCTGGCGGATCAGCTTCTCGGTGTCCTTGGCCATCCATCAGCAACGATAGAGCCCGGCGGTGCGCTGCCCGTGGCGTGCCGCCCGTATTTGCGTGCATTGCTGCGGGAGCCGCCTCCGGCGGCTGCCCTCGCAAGACTTGTAGGCACCCGGTGGCCCGGGGCGCGCGCTTGGTCCCAAGCTAGGCGGCTTGGCGCTGTGGCGGCTGGGCCGCCTCGCGGCCGCCGAAGAAGGCGCCGCCGCCGATCGCGCGATCGAAGCTCGACCAGCTCTCGCCGTCGCGCAGCTCCTGCTCCAGCCGGTCGAAGCTGCCGAGCCGTCCACCGAGGTTGTCGGCCATGTGGACAAGCGTCGCTTCGCGGGTGCACGGCAGGACCGGGCTGCCGTGCTCGAGCGTGCCGTGATGGGACAGCACGATGTGTGTCAACGCCTGGGCGAGCGCGGGCGGGAAGTCCTCGAGCTGCTCGATCTCGCGCCGCACGCGGTAGTAGCCGAGCGCGATCTCGCCCTGCAGCCGGCCGGCGTCGGTGAGGTCGATGTTCGTCGGCTCGGTCGTGTAGGCATCGAGCTTGCCGATGTCGTGCAGCAGCGCACCGGCGACGGCGACGTCGCGATCGATCCCGGGAAATGTCGAGGACATCGCGCTGACCGCCTGAGCGACGGTCAAGGAATGCTCGAGCAGGCCGTGGTGGTAGGCCTGGTGGTAGAACTTTGCCGCCGGCGCGACCCGATACAGCTGCCAAAGCGCGGTGTGCTCGCCGAGCAGGCGGTCCATCAGCCGGCGGATGTGGGGATTCTGGATCGTCGCGATCAGCCCGCGCAGATCGGCCTCCATCTGCGTGACATCGCGCGTCGGCCCCGGCGTCAGCTCCTCGAGCGCAAAGCTGCCCGGCTCGGCGGCGCTCAGCGAGCGCAGGTTGAGCTGCGGGCCGTAGCGTGGATGGACGACGTAGCGGCCGAGCACGCGCACCGGCTCGCCCGCCACGAGCAACGGCTTGACGTCGCGAACGGCGTCCCAGACCATCGACACGACGTGGCCACTGCGGTCACCAAAGGTGGCGCGCAGATACTCGCTACCGTCCCGCTTGAGGCGCGTCTCGAGCTCGCGAACGAGCAGCACCTGATCGACTTCGTCGCCGTCACTGAGCTCGCGAATCAACATCGCTTCAAAGTAGAGAGGGCTGCGGACGGTAGGCTCCGCACAGCGTGGACGCGAGCGTGATCACCGCCGAGCGCTGGCCGCGCCCGGCGCTGACGGTCGACGTGGTGCTGCTGGCCGGCGCGCCGGCCGCGAGCGTTCTGCTGATCGAACGCGCGCACGATCCGTTTGCCGGCGCCTGGGCCCTGCCTGGCGGTTTCGTCGACGCCGGCGAGCGCGTCTACGACGCGGCCCTCCGGGAGCTTGCCGAGGAGACCGGGATCACCGCCGGGCCGCTGTCACTGCTCGGCGTATACGACACGCCGGGCCGCGATCCGCGCGGCTGGACGGTTTCGGTCACCTACCTTCAGCGCCTTCCCGCGGAGGTCGCCGCGCGCGGCGGCGACGATGCCGCGCAGGCGCGCTGGTTCGCACTCGACGCGCTGCCAACGCTGGCGTTCGACCACGCGCTGATCGTCGCCGAGGCGATCGCGTCGGCGCTCAGATGACTTCGCGCTGGTGGGTGTCCTCGGCGACATTGACGGCCGCGGCAACCCGCTTGGGCGCTGCCACGCCGGCGAACTGAAAGACCGAGTCGTCGGTCGCCGCCGTATCGAAATCGATCGTGCCGACGCGCAGCAGTCGCTCCAGCAGCGACTGCGTCGTCTCGACGTTTTGAACGCGGTCGATCGTCGTGTGCTGCTCGGTGCGCGAAAAGATCCCGCGACGGATGTACAGACGGCGATCGGTGATCGTGTAGTGCGTGGCGGCGCGGCGCGCAAAGCCGATCAGCAGCGAGAGCACGAGCAACCCGCAAAAGACGGCGATCGCGATGCCCCAGCCCGCGGCCAGCTTGCCGATCACCGCGGCGACCGCGGCGAGCAGCAGGCCACCGAGGTGGAAGTCGAGCATCGACCGCCAGGACGGGTGACCCGAGTAGATGATGGTCTCCGCAGGCGCAGCGCTCACGTCGCGAAGCCTACCGCCGGGGTAGCTCTAACTCGGCGTGCCGGCGTCCGCCAACTCGAGCGCAAGTGCCGACCAGGCGAAGTCCTGCGCGCCCATGCCGTGGCCGCTGAAGGGATCGTAGAACTCGCGCAGGCCCTCGGCTGCAACCGTCCTCGTCACGCCGGCGGCGAGCGCTGCGGCCTGGGCGCGGTAGCCGAGGCGAACGAGGCCGAGCCACAGCAACCAGGCGCTGTTGACCCAGGACGGACCGCGCCAGTAGCGGCGCAGACCGTCGAAGTGCTCGCGCAGCGAAAAGCTGGCCTCGTCCAACGCGACCGCCGGCGGTGCGACAGGCGTCCAGAAGCGGCGCTCGTCGAGCAGATACTCCTCGACGAGGCGCCGCCCGATCGGCTCAGGAAGGTCGGGCAGGGCGAGCGGCGAGAGCGCCGCCCAGGTGAGCGGAATGCGCGCGGCGCAGGGCGGGTCCGCGGCGGGCAGGAAGAGACCGCTGGGCTCGTCGTAGAGCCGCGCGATCAGTGCCGGCGTGATCGACGGCAGGCCGAGCGCGAGGCGCGACAGGCCGTGCAGGACGTTCGTCAACACCTCGCATACGACCGGGCCGCCGGCCGCGCGGATGGCGGCGATCTGAAAGCGAAGGGTGCGGTTGCGGTGCACGAGCTCGACGAAACCAGGCAGACCCTGGGCGCGCCAGCCCCAGATCGGGTCAAACTGCGGTGAGGCGTCGAGCCCCGACTCGTCCGGCTGCAGGATCCACAGGAGACCGTCGCCTTCGAGGTCGCGTTGCGCGGTGATCGCGGCGTGGTGTGCGACGATCGCCGGCTCCAGCGCCGGATCGCCTACTGCGGTGCGCCAGGCAAACGCCAGCATCGGCGGCTGGATCGTCGAGGTCATCGGATCGTCGTGGTCGATGACGTTGTAGAAGAGGCGGCGCGAGCCCTCGAGCGGATGGTCCCAGAAGATCGTGTGACCGATGAAACCGTCCTCGCGCGCCCCGGCGAGCAGTGTTTCGAGCTCAGCGCGCGAGCGCGCCGCGTCGAAGTGGCGCCAGGCGATCGCGGCAAAGCAGGAGTCCCAGTACCACTGCCAGCGATAGCGCTCGGGGCTCGGGCGCGTATAGGCATAGTGCACGCCGGCGCGCTCGCCGGTCGTCCAGCTCGCTTCGAGCGCCGTGCGGCAGCGCTCCGCCAGCGAGTGCTCCAACGTCCTACACCCAGGAAGGCTGGCGCTTCTCCTGCTCGGCGCGGAAGCCCTCGATCGCGTCGGAGTTTGGCTCGCGGAGGTAGCTGATCAGCTCGCGGCGCTCCTGCTCGACGCCGGTCGGCGTATCGACGCCGAGGCCGCGGTTGATCTGCCGCTTGGCCGTCGCGAGGCAGCGGCGCGACTTGTCGGTGAACGCCGCGGCGAGCTCGGCGACGGCGCCGTCGAGCTGCGCGGCGGGGACCGACCTGAGGACCAGGCCGAGCTTCGCCGCCTCCTCGCCGGTCAGCAAGCGCCCGGAAAAGACGATCTCGCGAGCCTGCTGCACGCCGATGATCCGCGGCAGCCGGACGCTCGCCCCGCCGCCCGGGACGACGCCGGCGGCGACCTGGCCGTCGCCGATCAGCGCGCTGTCAGAGATCACGATCATGTCGCAGGCGAGCGCGAGCTCGAAGCCGGCGGCGCGCGCCGTGCCGCCCACCTTCGCGACCACCGGGACGTCGAGCGCCTCCAGCGACAGGCAGGTGGCCGCCAGCCGCGTCAGCACGTGCTCGAAGTACTCGAGGTCGCCATAGGCCTGGGTGAGGAGATCGGCGCTGAGGCCGACCGAAAACGCCTCCCCCTGGCCGCTGATCACGAGCGCTCGCACGCTGTCGTCGGCCTGGACGCTGGCGACGACATCGTTGAGGTCGTCGAGCGTCTCCTCAGAGAGGCTGTTGAGCTCGTCGGGACGCGCAAACACCGCCTCGGCGATGCGGCCAGTGGTCGAGTAGTTGAGCGTGGAATGGCTCGCGGCGCTGGCCATCTCTGTCACCTCCCGGTCGGCGTGTGGTCGCTCACCGCGATCGGCGCGCGGTATCGACAAGACGATGCGCCACCCATGTTAGCCGCGAGCGCAGCGACCATCGGCGGCGCGCCGACGAACGTCGGAGCGTCAAGATTCGCTCAAGCGTCTGCCGGACCGCCGGCGGCGGCGAGCGCGGCAAGCATCTCGACGACCAGCTCGCGCTCCGCCGCCCGGACGCGATCGCCCAACGACGCAACGTCGTCGCCGGCGAGCACGGGCACCTCGACCTGACCGACGATCTCACCGGCGTCGTAGTCATTGGTGACGCGGTGAACCGTGGCGCCGGTCCGCGTCACGCCGGCTCGCAGCACCGCCTCGTGGACGGCATCGCCGTACATCCCCTGGCCGCCGAACGCGGGCAGCAACGCCGGATGGCTGTTGAACACGCGGCCCTCGAACGCCGCGATCGTCGGCGGCCCGAGCTTCTTCATGTAGCCGGCGAGGAGGATGTGGCTGGCCTCGGCGGCGAGTACCGCCGCGAGCACGGCGCGATCGAGCTGGCCGGGGTCCGGATGTGTGCGCCCGCTCAGCACGCGCGCCGGTACCCCGGCCGCGGCCGCCCGCTCTAGCACCGGCGCGTCGGCGTTGTTGCAGATCAACAGCACGGCCTGGCCGTCGATTCGCCCTGCAGCCAGCGCATCGAACACCGCCTGTGCGGTGGTTCCGCTGTGGGAGGCAAAGATCGCGAGTCGGATCGCCATCAGCGGAGCATCGCGTAAGACGGCCACCGCGAGTTTACTTGCGCGCGCAAGTAGTTGGCGGTAAGATTGGCGACATGAGCGCCACACGCACAGAGACAGCGACGAGAAACGCCGCGCTGCTTGGCGAAGGCACGCGGCTCGGTGGCGTCGTGCTGACGGTCACCGACCTCGAGCGCGCGATCGATTTCTATACCCGCGTCATCGGATTGCAGGTCCACCGTCGCCGGCAGGGCGTGGCCGCACTCGGCGCCGGCGGCGAGGATTTGGTGACCCTGCACGAGAATCCGGCGGCGACCGCGCCCGGGCGCGACTCCGGCATCTACCACTTCGCGCTGCTGTTTGAAACGCGCGAGGAGCTGGCTCGCGCCGCCCTGCGGATATTGGCGACGCGGACCGCGATCGACGGTGCCTCCGACCACGGCACGCACGAGGCGATCTATCTGCCCGATCCGGACGGCATCGGCGTCGAGCTGGCGGCCGACCGGTCGCGCGAGCAGTGGCCGGTCGGCCTCTACGACGACTTCTTCGCCAACGGTCCAGCGCCGCTCGACGTCGGCGCACTGCTGGCGAGCATCGCCGGCGAAGCGCCGAGCGAGCTGGCCGGCGCCGGCCTCGCCGTCGGACACGTGCACCTGCACGTCGGCGCACTCGAGCCCGCCACCAGCTTCTACCACGACGGTCTCGGCTTCGCCGTGATGGCCGAGCTGCCGAGCGCCGTGTTCGTCTCCGCCGGCGGCTATCACCACCACGTCGCGTTCAACATCTGGCGCGGTCGCGACGCGCCGGCGGCCGCGCCTGACGCGATCGGTCTGCGCCACTGGACGTTGATCTTGGAGAGCGACGAGCAGGTCGCCGCGGTCCGCGCGCGCCTGACGGCGCTCGGCGCGACGGTTGAAGTTCAGCCGGACGGAGTCGTTGCCCGCGACCCCTCGAACATCGCGCTGCTTATCAGGAGCTGATGGGCGTGGCCTGCTCGGTGCAGGCGCTCGCTGTGCCGGGCGCAAACCGGGCAAAGACCACCGCGAGGGTCTGAACCTCCTCGGCGCTGAGGCGATCGAAGAAGCGCTCCTGTACGACGGCTATGTGCACGCCCTCGGCCTGGCCCAACAGCTCAGCGCCGGCCGGCGTCAGGTGGGCATTTGTCGCGCGGGCATCGGCCGGACAGGAGCGGCGCTCGATCAGCCCGCGGCCCTCGAGCGCGTCGACGATTCGCGACACGCGACTGAGGCTGAGGCCGGTCTGGCTCGCGAGCATCGACAGGCGCAGCCAGCGCTCCGGGGCAGCGGACAGACGACCGAGCAGCTCGAGCCCGCTGAGGGTGAGACCGGACGCGGCCTCGAGCCTGGCGTCGAGCTCGTGCGTCAGCTGCCGATGGGTCTGCAGCATGCCGAGCCAGGCGTCGGCGTAGGTTGGATCCCAATGCGCGGAGCCGTCGGGCGCAGTGATCGCGCAGCTTTCGGCTCTACTGGTGGTGGCGGTGTTGGAGGGTGTCTGTGCCATTAGTTGCTCTAGCAAGTATAGCGCTGGTGGCAGATATTGCTGGCAGTATCGGCGAGTGTGACGGTTTGTCAGGATCCACGTAGTACGGAGGTGACGACGTTTCAGGCAGCCGCTCTCGGGGAGCACGGCAGATGAACGCGACGCTCGCGTCGACGCCGCGCGCGCAAGGTAGCGGTGCGCAGTTCGAGGCGCTCTACCGCTCCTGCGCAGACGACCTCTACGCCTACGTTGCGTCGCTGCTGCGCGACCGCAGCGCCGCCGAGGACGTCACCGCGCTGGCCTTTGAGCGCGCCTACCGCCGGCGCGCGCTGTTCGATCTGCGCCGCGGCAGCGCCCGCGCCTGGCTGTTCGGGATCGCCCGCAACGCGGCGCTCGACGAGCTGCGCCGGCGGCAACGCGTCGGGCCGCTGGTCGGCG